>JACCDZ011193162.1_pt1 | contig 113936 bp, 109 predicted proteins | sample 7449551 | NCBI WGS metagenome assembly JACCDZ01 (sample SAMN15323452, study PRJNA562643) | freshwater metagenome | isolation source: river surface water | place: USA:Blue River Watershed | collected 2017-08-18
AAGGCGAATTGCTCCCCGGGGCCATGCTGGAAGAAAAGCGGCAGTTCTCCGACTCTTGCGGCTTGCGCCTGATGGTGATCGATGGCGGCGCCGGGTTTCAAGGGATCGACTGCTGTGGCCATACGATCACGGCCGGTGCGGTGCATGGTTTGAGATTCGGCCAACCGCATGAGGAGGTCCCGATGTCCACTGGTCCGGCAGGGCAGGCATAATGTCATCGCAAGGTTCTCCGGATTCCGATGAGAACTTCCACCGCCCCAGTATGCGCTGGTGGCTGGGGTTTATGGATCAGCTGGATCGGCTCGGGTATGTTGCAGCAGGGTTCAGCCTGCTCGCTCTCGGCCTGATTATTTTTGTCCATGCCTGGTACATTTTCCTGGTTCGGCCCGTCCAGCCCGCGCTCCTTCCAGCCGCGCTTAAGTTATTGAATGATCTGCTCCTCGTCATCATTCTCCTGGAACTGTTTCGCACAGTCGTGCGATTTCTTCAGACGGAGGTCCTGGAGTTAGAGCCGTATCTGTCGGTCGGCATCATTGCCTGTACACGGAGACTGTTGACGGCGAGCGCCGAACTCTCCTATCAGCTTGAGTTGGTGCCCAAAGAAACCAGGCACGAGCTGTTTCAGCAGTACCTCATGGATGTCGGCTTGAATGTGATCGTCATCATCCTCCTCATCGGAGGGCTGTACTTGCTTCGTGCACGTCCGTCGACAGAGCGTGCAGCCTTGTCCTGATCGGGTGTGGACCAAACAGCAGGGGGGTGATAGGTCCATCTTGCCCTCTTCCCGCCTCTTGTGGCATCATGCACCTCTTCTTGGAGGTATGGTGGCCACATTGCTTGAATATGTGGGATCGGTGCATATCTATCTCGGGCCGTACCGGGGCAACCCCATTGCCCTGTATTTGAGGCGTACGGAGTCTGGGTGCCAGATCGGTCCCCGGGCCTATCCATGGAATGACGTGGTCGGTGCGGGTGAAACCCCAAACAAAGCCGCTGCAGATTTCGAAGAAAAGTGGAAAGGCAAAGGGCTGGCTGCCGATATGTATTCAGGCCCTTCCTGGGAAGGCGGAATTAAACCGGAGCGGCCTGCTCCGCCGAAGCCCGCCGCTCCCCCAAAGCCAGCAGCTCCGGCAGCTGGTACCCCCGCGCCGGCGGCCCCAGGTGCCTCGCCTGCCACTCCCGCATCTCCTGCACCTGCTGCGAAACCGGCAACGCCCGCACCCGCCCCTGTCGCAGTCGCCCCGGTCGCTCCAACCGAAGCCTCGTCCTAAACCTTCTCCTCGTCTATTTGTTGGTGAGTCATCCGATCATGCTGATCGAGGTGCATTGTTATGTTGGATCGACGGCCGCGTGGCGAGTTTGCTGTGGCGGATGCCGTACGTGGCATAGACCGCGATGCCGATGATGGTCCAGACAAAAAACCGGATCCAGGTCATCCAGGGCAGGAAATACATCAAGCCTGAGCAGGCCAGGACGCCCAAAACGGGAATGACCGGCATGAAGGGCATGCGAAATGGCCGGGGATGGTTCGGGTTGGTATAACGAAGCACCATGATGCCGATACAGACGAGGACAAAGGCGAAGAGCGTTCCGATGTTCGTCATGTCGGCCGCTTCGCCGATGGGAATCAACGCCGCCATGATGGCCACGGCCACCCCGGTCAAATACGTCGCGTGGTGAGGTGTTCTGAATGTGGGGTGTACGCCTGAAAGCCATGGCCCGAGGAGCCCATCCCGGGACATGGCAAAAAAGACGCGAATCTGGCCCAACATCATCACCACCAGCACACTTGTAATCCCTGCCACTGCTCCGACCGCCACGATGGCAGCCCCCCATTTAAAGCCGGCCACTCGCAACCCTTCGGCCACCGGTGCGTGGATGTCGATCTTTGAAAAGGGCACCAGGCCCGTCAGGACCGCCGCCACGGCAATATACAGCAGGGTACAGATGGCCAGCGATGCGAAGATGCCGATGGGCAGATCCCGTTGAGGATTCTTGGCTTCTTCCGCCGTGGTGGACACGGCGTCGAACCCGATATAGGCAAAAAACACGATGGCCGCGGCTGCGCCCACACCCGCAAACCCAAACGGCATGAACGGCGACCAATTGGCCGTATCGACGGAGGAGGTGCCGACTGCGATGAAAAAGGCGATGACGGCCAGCTTGACGAGCACAATGCCGCACGTGGCTCGGGCGCTTTCCTTCACACCGACGATCAGGATGCAGGTGACGAGCAGGACGATAATCGCAGCCGGAATATTCGCAATGCCTCCATCCGAGCTGGGGGCATGGGTGGCCCAATAGGGAAGTTCGAGGCCGCAGAGCTTGAGGATGTTGTTGAAGTAGCCCGACCATCCGATTGCGACGGCGACGCAAGCGACGCCGTACTCCAAAATGAGGTTCCATCCTGTGAGCCAGGCCAGAAATTCGCCGAGTGTTGCATAGGAGTAGGTATAGGCGCTGCCCGCCACCGGAATCATGGCCGCAAATTCGGCATAGCAGAGGGCCGCCAGCGCGCAGGTGATTCCGGAGAGAATGAAGGACAGGATAATCCCCGGGCCGGCCCCGGGGCGATGCGCATCCCCGACGATGGCGGTGCCAATCAGCACGAAGATGCCGGTGCCGATGATCGCACCGATGCCAAGTCCGGTTAGATCCCAGGCCGTCAGGCTTCGTTTCAGGCGATGTTCAGGGGCGTCGGAATCAGCGAGGATTCGTTCGATCGATTTGGTGCGAAACAGCGGATTGCCCACGCAGTATCCTCTCTCCGGTGACGTCACGTCCATGTCCGCTGTCATGGCCGAATGAGCCCCGCGTCATGAGTTGGTCCCGCGTACCGCAGGTGCCGCTTGGAGCGTTGGGCGCCGCGAGGCTGCCCGCAAGAATGTCTGAAAGAGCTGCCGATGTGACAAATGACGTTCGAATAAGAATTCCGGATGCCATTGCAAGCCCAGAAAGAACGGGTGTCCGGGATGTTCGATCGCCTCGACGATTCCATCCGGGGCTGTTGCGCTGGCAATCAGCGCACGCCCGACCGTTTTCACCGATTGATGATGCGAGCTGTTAACCATCATGTGTGCGCGTTTGACGATTCGATTGAGCAGGCTGCCGGCGGAGATGGTGACGCTGTGAGAAACATGAATGGCGGGTCTCGTCTGTCGATGTTGCAGCACATCGCTCACCTGGGCGGGAATATCCTGATAGAGGGTCCCTCCGCAGGCGACATTCATGGCTTGCATGCCGCCGCAGATGGCCAGGGTCGGGAGATGGTTGCGGATGGCCAGCCGGACCAGGTCCATTTCAAAGCTCGAGCGTCGTTGGGCGACGACCGGAAACGTGAATCGCTTCCGCTCTCCATACAGCGTCGGGTCGAGGTCCGGGCCGCTTCCTGTCAGCAGCAACCCGTCGATGTTTTGGAGGAGACGCCGTCGCGCCGCACGGTCGGCCACGAGCGGCAAAATCAACGGCACGCCGCCGAGCTCTTCAATCGCGCGGATATACCGGGCCCGGAGGAAATATGTGGGCTCTTTGCCGCCCCATTCCTGGCGATCACCGGCATTGAAGTCGGGGGTGACTCCGATGACGGGTTTCATGTTACCGGATCGGTTCCAAGGGCAGCGGCAGAGGCTCCTGAGGGGTGTAGTCCCCGGCTTCCCGTGCTGGCTCGGTTGAGGAGACACCGAGGAACCGGATCGGCTTATCGCCCTTTAGGTGATCCGGTGTGATGATGTAAGTGCCGTACATGCTGGGGACCCAGATATTTTTTGCGGTTTGTTCGCTACCGCCCGAGAATCCATAGGCTAATCCGCCAACCACTCCCCCACCGATGGCGAACGCCAGTTTGAGGGGGAAGTAGATAATGGTCGCCAGCGCGGATCCTGCCTGAATGCCCACACCGGAGGGACTGGCATCGTTCGACGAGACCGGGACGTTGGAGGCGCTACCCGATTCTTGTGCTGAGACCGGCACGATGAGAATCGCGAGGGAACAGAGCGCCACCAGACTGAGAACAAGGGCGTTCGACCAGAGGCTGCGTCGTCTTTTGAAGGGCAGATTGACAGAGACGTTCACGTTGAGTGCCTCCTTCGTGCTGAAGTTCTGATGCGGTGTACGAAAAAGATGAGTGTCGATGAGCTGTGTACAAATGCGAATATGCTTTTGTCGTTATAACAAATTCATCCCCATTTTCAAACCCCTTCCGTCTTTGGCGCAGTCGCTTTCTGCTCCTCAGCTGTCGGATGTCGTTCCAAGGTCTAACTCAAGGCGAATTCGATCCGTCACTTGTTCCGGTTGCTCGCGGATGATGCGCTGCAGTTCAGTTGCGAAGGTTTGGGCGGCGATCACTTGGTTTTCAGGTGCGATGCCGGCGTGAAGCGCGAGGTTGAGTGCGCAGGTACAGAGGGATTGGATGAAGAGTTCCTCGGCCCGGCGCGCGATCTGATCCTGGTCATCTTGGCCGACCTCTTGTAGCTGTTCACGAATCCAGGACGAAAACCCTATCTGCTCGCGGGCCTGACCGAGGTGGTCTTGAGTCATGTCGACTCCGACCTGCACGCCGCCTTTCCAGCTGCGTTTCTTCACATTGAAGACACATCGCAGATGATCCGGCCGATGTTCCACGGGTTCGGGCCCGAAGAAGAAGGTGACGCGGAATTGAGCAGGATCTGCTGAAGGGGGAATGATCATAGGCGATTGATTGACGGTATTGTACCATCCCGCGGACTGGAGAGCACCGTCTGATCGCACAGTGGTATCGAGTTCGAAATGACGTTATGATGCGGCCATGGAAGAGTCGTCTCGTTTTCACGCACAGGTCGGCCGCATTCAGCAGGCCATTCGAGAGCAGCCCGGGCTTGACGGGTGGCTCTTTTATGACTTTCGTCGTCTCGATCCTATTGCTTATCGCGTGTTGTTGTTAGACCCCTTGCTCCACGTCACGCGCCGCTGGTACTACTGGGTTCCTGCCGTGGGTACGCCCGTCAAGTTGCAGCATCGCATTGAGCCCCATGTTTTGGATGATTTGCCCGGTGACGTGCGGTTGTACGTCTCCTGGCGAGAGCAGCAGGCGGCGCTCGAGACGCTCCTGCACTCTGCCAAGCGGATTGCCATGCAATATTCGCCGATGAATGCGATCCCTTACCTCTCGCGAGTGGATGCGGGGACGATTGATCTCATGCGCAGCTTTGGTCTGGAGGTGGTGACTTCTGCTGATCTTGTCCAGCAATTTGAAGCCGTCTGGGATAGCGCGCAGTTAGCCTCGCACCAAGTTGCCGCCGGAGGGTTACGCGCGATTGTGGACGAGGCGTTCGGGTTCGTCGGGGCGTCGCTGGCGGCGGGTCATCCTCTTACGGAGTATGGGCTGCAACAATTTATCCTTTCCAGGATGCAAGCTCGCAGCCTGGTGACCTCCAGTCCGCCGATTGCCGCGGTAAATGCCCATAGTGCGGATCCTCACTATGGGCCCTCCGCCGAGCGGTCTGCTCCTATCCGGCAGGGAGACCTGGTTCTGATCGACCTGTGGGCCAAACAGCCGGGGCCCGGGGCCGTCTATGCAGATATCACCTGGACAGGCTTCGTCGGACAAATTGTGCCTGCCAGGCAGCAAGACATCTTCCAGATCGTCCGCCAGGCCCGCGATGCAGCGGTGACATTCGTGCAAGCACGTGTGCGGAAGGGTGTGTTTCCATACGGGTGGGAAGTCGACGATGTCTGTCGGCAGGTGATTCAGCAGGCCGGATATGGGAGGTATTTCGTTCACCGGACCGGCCACTCAATCGGTGAAGAGGTGCATGGCAACGGAGCCAACATCGACAATCTGGAAACGCAGGATGCCCGCCGGTTGTTGCCGGGGACCTGTTTTTCGATTGAACCGGGAATTTATCTGCCGGAGGACTTCGGTATTCGCAGTGAGGTGGATGTCTACCTCTCGTCCCACGACGCAGTGGTGTACGGACAACCAGTCCAAGCCGAACTTGTCCCGATTTCCGTTCCCACGGCATAAATTCTTCGGTCTTTTACCTGACGGATTCTGCCTGCCGGCCTTTCTTGACACCCTTCGCGTCGGGCAGCTATCGTGAGAGGTCGAATGGCTGAAGAGGCTGTCTGGTGCCTGGTTAGCCCCAATTTGCCGAGGAAGGATATCGAACATGTTTGGCACGATGGGATTCTCCGAACTGATTATCATCCTGGTTATCGTCTTGATTATTTTTGGTGCCGGGAAACTTCCACAAATCGGTGAAGGGGTGGGCAAAGCCCTCAGAGGGTTTAAGAAAGAGGTAAACGACATTCCGGCTCCGGATGCCGGTTCCGAACAGAGCGATCCTGTGCTTGCAGCGGCCCAGGTTCAGGTTCATCCGGTGGCAGAGATTCCACAGGGCGCGCAACCTGCCATGGTTGCTCCGGCTCCGTCCGTTCCAAAAGCCACCGCACCCTATACGCCTGGTCCGGAATTAACGCCTGGTACGACGGCGGCCCTAATGGCAGCGGCCGCGCCGCAGGGCCCACAATCAATTCAGCCGACTAAACCCCGGGTGGCCACTGTGACGCCGCCCCAGGACGCTCCAGGGTCGACGGTTGCGCACAGTCACCAGCCTCCGACAATGGAGGATCGTATGGCGACTCCTGCGCCGGTGATGCGGGGCCAGTATCCGCCCCTTCCGGCGTCTGCTCAAAGCAAGCCTGTGGCCAAGCGGCCTTCCGCCATTGTGAATAAGGATGCCGTGGCTCGGGTCCAGGCGGCCCAGGCTGCCATGCGAGCGAAAACCGCGCAGGCTCAGCCGGCTGCGTTTTCCCCGCAGGACATGCAAGGTTTGGGGGAAGGTCTGGGAGATGCCGTGAAAACTTTTCGTCAAGCCGTGGCAGATGTCCGCAATTCGGTCGATCCTCAAATGCGAACGATTCGGGCGGAAATGGACTCGGCACAGAAAGAATTGGAACAGTCCATTGAAGCGGCCAAGCAAGCACCTGTGTTGGACGAAGATGCTCCCGCAAAACCTCTCTAGCAGCCGGGAGTCTTTATCCAAACGGTTCGGTTCGGCGATTCACGTTGGTCTCAAGTGTTTTCCCTGCCCGGCAAGGTGAACTCAGTACGCTAAAGCCCATATGAAGCCTGTTTCTTTTGTCTATGGCAGCGCTCCACTCAAGATCCTACTTCCCCTTGTGCTGTACTCGATGATGCCCGGCTGTTATGTCGATGTCCCGCCGACAGCTCCGGAGGTGGTGTCGGTGCGGCTTAGCGAATTGCTTGCTGATCTCGACCCCGAGGTTCGGCGCACCGCGGCAGAAGCCTTGGGCAAAGTCGGCCGCCGCGTTGCGACCTCAGGCCTTCTCGCTGCGCTGAATGATCAGGATCATCGTGTTCGCGCCGCCGCGGCTCTCTCTCTGGGGTCGGTGGGTGATGGAGTGAACGGTATAGCACTGGTGGAGCGCTTAGCCGATTCGGCCGAGCCCGTTAGGGCGGCATCAGCCCTGGCTCTCGGCGAAATGGAGGTGTCGGCGGCTCGGGAGGAGCAGATTCTCAAGGTGCTTCAGCATCCGGAGTCCTCAGCGCGTGTTGCCGCAAGTCGTGCCTTGCTGAGTCTGGACAGGGTCTCGCTTTCGGCAGATCTTGTCTCGACTCTGCGAGATTCGAATGCGGATGTTCGGCAGGGCGTGGCTGCTGTTCTGGGGGAGACGGGGGACGCAAGGGCTCTGCCATATCTGCTGAAACTCTTGAAAAGCGATCCCGGCGCCGGTGTGCGCTCCGAGGCTGCATTTCGGCTGGGAAAAGCTGGGGATGGCAGGGTGGTGGCTGAGCTATCCGCGGTTGCAGAGAGGGATTCGGATATGACGGTTCGTGAGTGGGCGCGCTGGGCAGTTCGGCAGATTATGCCGACGCCCGAGTCCGGTTCAGGGAGTCAACCAAGTCAATGAGCCGCGTCTTGGCCTCAGGATCAATCTCGGTAAATTGAATTCCCATTCCTGGAAATAGTAAATATCGCTCAGGCTTTGACCGTGTCCAAGCAACCTTCGCACGCGTTTCAAATTTCTGGTTTGGTCGGTCCGGTAAGGCAAACTCGACCTTGAGTTCGGTCCCGGGTGCCAATGGAGCGCTACTTTCAATAAACAGTCCCCCTCCGCCGATTCCACCGGTCAGGCTGTCGAAGCGTTTCCCGTCGGTTGTGGTGCACTGCACTTTGATGGCCAGCGGAGCTCGTGGATGCGCGCGACTATGGGCGAAGCGGGCATCTTCATCGACGGAGATCATATACTCGATCACGGTGCCCCAGCCGAGGATGCTCAGGCGTTGTCCCTTGTCATCGAACAGAGAAATAGTTTCCTGTTCGCAATCAATGCCGAGCGTTTTTCCCTGGTGTTCGCTTGTGGCGGTTACGGGGAATTTCATCTCTGATTCTTAGAGCGTTTGCGGTGAATTTTTTGGGTGCTGGGAAATCGGGTAGCTTGTGCGATTCTCAATTAGAGTCGCTTGGCGGGACACCCCTCACAGAATGGACCAGGTTCAGGACCCGATTTCGTGTTTCTGTGGCGATATCAGTGAAACGCACGCCCATTCCGGGGCTAAATGTGTATTGATCAGCTTTTGGACAGACCCAGGCAATGACTCCTTTTGCCGACAGCCATTCGCTTGGACTTTCAGGCAGCGTAAATTCCATGACGAGTTTGGTGCCGACAGCTAAGGGAGTAAAGCTCTCGATAAATAATCCCCCTCCACCAATTCCCCCTGCTCGGCTCTCCAATTGTGTGCCTTCGGGGGTCTGATACTTGACTCGTATGGACAGCGAAATTCGTGGTTCAGACCGTGCCTCACGGGACTGCGGGGGTTTTCGGTAGGTCAAGATCTGGTCGACAAGGAAATCCCACGCGAGGCTTCCCATTGGTTCGCCATTGATGCCAACCAGGGTGATCACTTCCTTGGAGGTGTCGATTTCGAGCGTCTTGCCCTTATGTCTCGTGCTGGATACGACTGGGAATTTCACGTGTGCCGCCCTTTGAAAATGCACAATTTCTGGCATTAGGCATCCTGTGCAAGTATAGCGCATGGATCGAACTTGTCGACAAAAACCTGGGATTTGTAGGCTGTCTTGGAGAGCGGTTCGCTGCGGGGCTGGAAAGGACATAAAAAAAGAGGGGGCGGATGCCCCCTCTCAGTTTCAAGCGTCTCGCTAATAATCAATAGTGTCAGCGAGTTAGGCGCTTTTTACATCCTTGTCTTGCTCGAAGATCCGAATCGGGGCATGTTTTCCGTTGATGGAGTCTTCGGTGATAACGACTTCCTTGATCTGCTTCTGAGAAGGGGCATCATACATAACATCGAGCATGGCTTCCTCGAGAATCGCACGTAGTCCGCGCGCTCCGGTCTTTTGTGTAAAGGCTTTCCGTGCCACGGCACTCAAGGCGCCGTCCGTGAATCGTAGCTTCACTTTCTCGAAGGAGAGCAGTTTTTCGTACTGCTTGGTGAGCGCGTTTCTAGGTTCTGTGAGGATGCGAATGAGCGCCTCCTCGTCGAGTTCATCAAGGGTAGCGACGACTGGTAGTCGGCCGATAAATTCAGGGATCAGTCCGTATTTGAGAAGGTCTTCCGGCTGAACATGCGGCAGCAGTTCGCTCAAACGAATGTCATTGCGGCCACGGACCTCGGCTCCGAACCCCATAGCTTTCCGGTTTAAGCGCTGCTCGATAATGTGCTCCAGACCGACAAATGCGCCACCGCAGATGAACAGGATATTGGAAGTATTCACCTGAATGAATTCTTGATGCGGGTGCTTGCGTCCGCCTTGAGGGGGGACGTTTGCGACTGTTCCTTCGATGAGCTTGAGAAGCGCCTGTTGAACCCCCTCGCCAGAGACATCCCGTGTGATCGAAGGGCTGTCACTTTTTCTGCTGATCTTATCGATTTCGTCGATGTACACAATCCCGCGTTCGGCACGTTCGACGTCATAGTCGGCAGCCTGGAGCAACTTGAGGATGATGTTTTCTACATCTTCCCCGACATAACCCGCTTCCGTAAGCGTCGTAGCATCGGCAAGCGTGAAGGGGACGTCCAGGTATTTGGCCAATGTTTGAGCTAACAGTGTCTTTCCGGTGCCGGTCGGGCCAATGACCAGAATGTTGCCTTTTTGGAGTTCGACGTCGTCGACGTCTTTATCCTTGGCTGAAATGCGTTTGTAATGGTTGTGCACAGCCACGGAAAGGATACGTTTAGCGCGATCCTGGCCGACCACATACTGATCGAGATGGTGCTTGATTTCGGCAGGTTTCTTCAACTTCGAGGATATTTCCTCTTTAGCTTCCTCCCAATCCTCCGCGATGATGTCATTGCAGAGGTTTACGCACTCGTCGCAGATGTAAACGGTTGGACCGGCGATGAGCTTGCGCACCTCGTCTCGGCTTTTTCCGCAGAACGAGCAACGCAGGTGCCGATCAATTTTTTCCTGTTTAGCCATGCTGCCTCCTGTAAACCAAAGGTCAACTAGCTCTTACCGCCGTCTTTCCCTGAGTCCGTTGATCCAACGGGTTTGAGGCTCTTCAGGGGGCGTGTGATGACTTCATCGATCAGACCGTAGCGTTTGGCTTCCTCGCTCGACATGAAGTAGTCCCGCTCGGTATCTTGTGAAATTTTGTCAAGAGGTTGCCCTGTGTGTTTGGCCATGATTTCGTTCAGGCGTTCGCGGATCTTCAGAATCTCCCGTGCATGAATATCAATCTCGGTCGCCTGACCCTGAAAGCCCCCCATCGGCTGATGGATCATGACGCGAGCATTCGGCAATGCATAGCGTTTGCCCTTTGTCCCGGCTGTCAACAGAAAAGCCCCCATGCTAGCAGCCTGCCCTAGACAGATCGTGTTAATTGACGGCTTGACGTATTGCATAGTGTCGTAGATGCCAAGTCCCGCCGTCACGCTTCCTCCGGGGGAATTGATGTAGAGATTGATATCCTTCTCCGGGTCTTCTGCTTCCAGGAACAGCAGTTGGGCGATAATCAGGTTCGCAAAGACGTCATCAATCGGCGCGCCGAGAAAAATAATGCGGTCTTTGAGCAGACGTGAGTAGATGTCGTAGGCACGTTCGCCGCGGTTTGTTTGCTCAACAACAATCGGAACTAGCATTCGGCTGAATCCTTTCCGCTAGAGGCCTGACGGGTGGAAACTCTTCAGTTTACCATAGTCATCTTGCCGGGATTTGGGTGATCACCGCCCGACCTTCAGTGCCGCGAGTCCAGGTATTCGGACCTGTTACCCCTGGATCATTGCGTGCTTGTAGACAAAATCCAACGCTTTGTCAGCCAAAATCCTCGATCGGAGATCATCCAGCGTATCCTGGCCTCCGGCTTGAATCATTCGGGTGACTTCTTCGACCGAGAGTTTGACTTCGGCAGCGAGTCTGGCAATCTCATTGCCGAGATCCTCGTTCGTAACGGTGATGCCTTCTTTCGCCGCTAGCGCTTCGAGTATGAGTCCAACTTTCACGCGTCGCTCTGCCTCCGGGCGAGACTCGTCCTGGAGTTTTTTGACCTCATCGGCTTGAGGGCTAGCGGGCGAAGCGTCGTGACTATCACCACCCTTACGTTGCCGTGATTGCAATTGTTGCCGAACCATGGCGGAGAGCTCTCGCTCGACAAGTGTTCCGGGAAGGTCAAAATGATGGGTTTCTGCCAGTCGTTTTAAGATCGTATCCTTGTAGGAATCTTCGATGTCTTTCTTCAGGGCTCGCTCCATTTCAGTGCGCAGCTTTTCTCGGATTTCTTGGAGAGATTGGTAGGGGCCGCAATCCTTCGCGAATTCGTCGTCGAGGGCGGGAAGTTGTTTTTGCTTCACAGACTTGACGGTACAGCGAAAAGTAACGGTCTTGCCTGCAACCCGTGTATCGGGGTGTGTCGCCGGATAGGTCTGCGGAACGGTGATCATTTCACCATCCTTTTTGCCGACCAGGTAAGGCTCAATATCGATCCCCAGGACAGAGGTGTGAGAGCCCATTTTGTGAAGGTGCCCCGTTTTGGTTGTTCCGTCAAGCGGAGTGCCATCCAATGTGCCCTCAATGTCTAAGACGGCATAGTCCCCCTCGGCCAATGGTGTTCCGGCGGGAGCAGGGTGTAACTGAGCCATCTGTTCACGAAGAACCTCGAGCGCCTTCTGGACTTGTTCGTCCGTAACCGTTCGCTGATCCTGTTTGAGAGAGATCGGATTCGGAGCCTTGTAGTCTCGAAGCTCGATCGTCGGCTTGATTTCAACTGTTGCTGTAAAGCTAAAGGGTGCGTCTTTCTTTACTTTGACGCGTTCCAGGGGGGGGATTTCTACGAGAACGGGCACGATGCCTGCCTGACGGATAGCTCGGTCATAGTAATCCGGCACCAGGCTACGAATGACGTCCTCTTCGATCGTTTTTGCGTAACGCTTCTCCAGCAGCTGGAGCGGGGCCTTCCCGGGACGGAAGCCGGGAATACGAACTTGCCGATTCAATTCAGAGTAGGCCTGCACAAAGCGCAGGTTCACTTCGTCTGCCGGTACTTCGATCTTGAGAGCTCGCTTCATGGGGCCGAGTTCAGTCATTTCCATTTTCATAAGTCTGTTCGCGTCCTCCGAGTCCGAATAAAGTTATGTGCGTCACGCCGGGTCATAGAGGTGTGGTGCGAGAGGGGGGACTTGAACCCCCACGGTTACCCACGAGATCCTAAGTCTCGCGCGTCTGCCAGTTCCGCCACTCTCGCGCGACGCTGAGCACTAAGCTGCTCACTGATGGTACATAAGGAATGTGTCTGCACGCGGAAAGGTACGATGAATAATGACATTTTGTACCGTCGATCGTGTCAGTCTGTCAACCCATACGCAGGTGGGGCCGGTTCGCCGGCACGTCTTCTTGAGCCAGAAATAATCCTGAAAGTAAATCGAAGGGAGCAAGGCATGTGTGCGATCGCTGAATCTCAATTTTTAGGGGCTCTTTCATGGCATTGCGTGCACTCGGGAGCGGTATAATGAGCGGTCAGGTTTTTGTTTCGCTTGTATTCTTCATTCGAGCCCATGTTGAGGGAAGGAGGAATACTGTATGACGCGCTGCTCTTTGACCGCTGCAGTCGGGTGTCTCACTCTGGTGTGCGGGTTTGCTCCTTCGGCCGAGGCCTATCGAGACTACTTTAGCGAGGCGCAAAAGAAAGAATTAGGAAAAATCCACACGGTGCTGATTGAGGCGTTGGCGTTGACAGATAAAGGGGCGGGCAACGCCAATGGAATTCTGGACGTTGCGCTGCGGCGCATGGGCGAACTGGGCTATGCGGCCGCATCTGATGCCAACCTCCCCCACGATGTCGTCGTCCGGATAAAGTGCGAGCAACGGAAAACGTGGGAGGGAACTGCCTCTGCGGGTGGAGACAATGATTTGCTGGATGCGCCCTCTCGTCTGTGGAAAGGACCAGCTTGTCAGGTGACCTATGCCTTGGGCGGCATGAAAATTAAGTGGCAGAAAGAGGTTCGGACGGAATTTGAAGATGCTGTCCAGGCCGCCCAATCGGCTCATGCAGCCGATCCCGGAATGTACGCGATGGACGCCCTCCGTGATGCGTTGGAGAAATACGAATTTCCCCTTCTCTTGGCGGCAGAATGGGGGCAGCCAGATCGTTTGCTCAAGGTGCTGGACTCTCCGGAAACCAGCCAATTCAGAAAGCTGAAGATTATTTCTCTGCTCGGTGAGATGGTCGCCGATGAGGCGTTGCCTCACCTCACCGAGGCCTTAAAAGACAAGGATCTAGCCAGACAAGCAGCCATCGCATTGGGCAACATGGGGAAGGAAGGCATTCCCGTCCTCATCGACATTTTGAGATATTCGAAGCAGCCCGACCTTCAGGCGGCTGCTGCCAAAGGCCTTGGCGATCTCGGCAATATCCATAGCGACTCGAGGGTAGTCCCCCCGCTTCTCGAGATGCTGGACGCGCCCGGCATCGACATCGTGGTTCAAACGGAGATTGCCTGGGCCTTGGGGCGGGTGCCGGATCGGCGGTCGGTCGAGCCGCTATTTGCTCTCGACCGGAAACTACAAAAGATTCGAAAGGATCCCCCCGACCCTCAGATTAAGAAGCTGAAGGAGGCGGTATTCTGGTCGATTAAACAGGTGTATACCGAAGATCAATACAGCTAATGCACAACCAATAGCCTTTCGCTCGCTCCTGCTCGGATTCCAGATGGTGGGTGGGGGCCTGGATCGCAAAGACAGGGGTTTCATATTTTCTTCTGGTCCGCCCTTGCGAGCGGTTTTCGCACACACTGTCTCCGCACCAGATGGCCCTCAGTCTAGCTGCGCAGAGGCTGGCCAACTGCGGGCGGGCTCCTTAGCACGTGAAGATTGGTATCTCGCTGAGGCTGCTTTGCTGTGTGAGCGAGACCCATTCGGTCGGCGGGCAGTAACACGGCGGCTGATCTGGCGAAATCAACGAATTCATCGCTCAGAGCTAGATAGTTGGGGATAGGGGCAGTCTTGCATGTGAATGGGCAGCTCGCATTTCGAGCTGTGAAAAGACGTGCGACTCTGCTAAGAAAACTCTCCGGTATGTCTGCAAGATGTCGTACGTAGGCCAGGGTGGACAATGTATAGAGCAGGTGAAAGACAACAAAGAGGGATAAGACCATGAGAGGGATCTCACGAAGACGCTTCTTGCAACTATCGGCCATGACCGGCGGTGCACTGCTCTTGAGCGATGTGGGTGAGTACCTGTTCGGATTACCTCGCCTAAGATCGGCGGCCTACGCCGCAGAGCCGATCAAGATCGGTATCCTCGATCCACTATCGAGTCCCTATAAGACCTCGTCCATCCATGATGTGCACGGTGCCAACGTGGCGGTGGATCTGTTCAACAAGCGGGGTGGTGTATTAGGGAGGCCGGTGATGATTCTCGAGGCCGATGATGCTTCCAATCCGGAGACAGCCCTCAAGGCGGCTACGAAGTTTGTGCAGGACGATCGTGTGGATGTGTTGATGGGCACGTTCAACGCTGAATGCGCGCTCGTGGTTTCTGAGCTTGCGAAGAAGGAAAACAAGCTGTTCATGGTCACGGGCTCGCATCTTCCCGAACTGACCGGGGCCGCGTGTAACTCGCACACCTTCGTCTTTATGCCGAATGCCTCCATGTTGGCACAGGCTGTGGTTCCTCACCTGGTGAAGGCCTATGGCACTCGCTGGTACATGCTCACGACCAGTTCTATGGATGGGAAGGCCATGGCCCAGGCCACGCTCACTGCCGGTCAGACTCATGGAGTGGAGTTTGTTGGCGAGACGCTGATGCCATTCGGTTCAACGGATTTTACCCCGGCATTGACGGCGGCGAAGGACAAACATCCGACACTGGTGGTGTTCAACCTCTATGGATGGGATTTGGTTCACGCGTTAAAAGCCTATACCAAGCTGGAGTTGGCAAAAGACAAGATCGGTGTCGGCGGGATGCTTGCGGGTGAACAGATTGGGCGCCCTCTCGGCTATGCCAACAATGCCGGCATCTGGGGTCTCATCTGGGACCCCAAGGTCAATACGGAAGGGTCGAGACGGTTTATTCAAGGGGTTGTGGACAAATACAGCCATACTCCCACTTCGCGCTGTTATCTCGGATATGCGGCTATGACTCAGATTCTTGACGTGATCCAACGGGCGGGGGCGACTGAGGCTTCCGCGCTCATCAAGGCATTGGAGGGACACGAATTTGACGGTCTGAAAGAGGGGCGATCGTATTTCCGCGCTTCGGACCACCAACATGTGCAGGATGTGCTTGTCGGGGAAGCCTATGGCAAAGAATTGGGCCTGGGGCACTACAAGATTTTGGCGACGGTTCCCGGTGACGATGTCGCCTGGACGGCTCAGTCAGGTGTCTGTCAACTGTAGAACAAGATCGCCGTCACAACCGGCTTAGTGCGGTGAGATCAGGGTGGCGAGACGAGCTTGGTTCGGTGGGGTATCCCCCGTCGCTGATGCAACGGTGGGGCTCTGCACGATGACCAATTCCAGACGACGGTTTTTCTGACGGCCTTGCTCCGTGGCATTTGAGGCGATTGGTCGCGAGTCGGCTAGGCCGACCGCCTTGGTCCTCTCTGCGGATATCCCCCCGGTGACCAATGCCCGCCGGGCATTCTCAGCCCGAGCCCAGGAGAGTGCCTTATTGTCGGGATAGGTTTTTTGAAGTGCTTTGCTGAGCCCTTGATTGTCCGTGTGGCCTGCCACCTGTACGAATTTGTCTGAAAGCGGTCCCAACACCGTGCCGATTCGTTTGAGCATGGTCATGCCTTCCGAGGTCAGCGCAGCCTCGCCGGACGCAAATAGCCAATTGCTGGCCAACGCAATAGTCAGTCGGTTTCCATCCTGTTTGACGGTGATCACTTTCTGCCCGCTGTCGCCCGGCAGTACCTTCAGCAGTTCTTCCTTCATGGCTGCAACGCTTGTATTGCGCGCAGTGGGTTGCGCGGGGCTTGCCGGTGACAGTGTTGCATTGCGACCGGAATCTTTCTCGGGAGAGGCCACATTATTACTGGAGGCTGTTCCTATTTCTCGCTGAGTCGTAGCCGCTTGGGCGCTCTTCTGCCGCGGCGCGAGGTCCCGTGTCTTTTCGTTCAGGCGCTGTTCCAGTGCGGCGATTCGGTGCCGAGCCTGGTAGATTTCCGCGATCATCGCGTTATATTGAGGTACTAACTTGTCCCGCTCCGTGAGACGCGAGCGAACCGTTTCATACGCCTGTTCCCGGTCTCTGAGCTGCTGATCGAGCGTGCTGATGCGTGCCTTTAAGTTGTCGATCGTGGCAGTGGCGGTCTGCAGTTGAGCCGCGAGACTGTCCCGTTCGGCGTTTCCGGCTCTGACCGTGCGGAGATCCTGATCCTGACGGGCGACGTGCGCTTCAAGCTCGATGATTCGGCGTCGCGCGGTCTCCAGGTCAGCGACCGCGATTGAACGGGTTTGGAGAGTGGCCAGGTCTTTCTCGCGCGTGGCGAGTTGTTGTTCCAGAGCGCCGATCCGCTGCCGAGCCAGCAGTAGCTCGTTGGTAGCGGTCGTAAGTTGGCCGGCCAATTTGTCACGTTCCAAGCCTGACTTGCGCAACTCGGCCAGCTCTGCGTCTTTTGCGCTCAGCAGTTGGTCGTATGAGGCTGCGGCCGGCTGATTCTGGCGATCCCCAAGTTTGCTTTCAAGGTCGCGAATGCGATCATGGAATTCCCCTAGTGTGGTCAGTAGCTGTTCCCGCTCCTGTTGAAGGGCCAGGAGTTTGGCGTCTGCCGCAGATTGGGCGGATCCGAGAGGTTGAGCTTGAGCGACGGTTTCACATCCTGTGGCAAGGGAACTGAGAACCATGAGTGCCCAGACAACTCGTCTCATACGATCTCTCCCCGGTGACTGGGACAGCTGGCGCGGGTTGCAGAGGGCCGACAGTCGTCCGAGAGGAGCGAAGCGGGCAATAAGGAGGAGACGACTGGGACCGAGCTGACAGATATTGATCAGCCGACGTGAGCCATGCGTGCCGGATACATCTGGTGATAATAATGCACGCCCCAAGAACACGTCAGGTACTCTAACGAGTTCTTGGGGCAGATGCAAGGCGTCCCGGGCGGTACTACTGGCCGACCACGATTTCGACACGGCGATTTTTTTGCCGTCCCTCTGCGGTGGCATTGCTGGCGATCGGCCGGCTGTCGGCGTGCCCCTTCGCGTCGATTTTATCCGCAGACATGCCACCCTCGGTCAGGGCCTGACGTGCACTCTCGGCCCGCGCTTGCGAGAGCTCGGCGTTGGTCGGAAACTTCTTCGCGAGTCTGCCCTTGATGGCCACGTTGTCCGTGTGACCGGCTACATGAATTGAGCGATCCGGATAGTTTTTCAGCACGCTGCCGATACGATTCAACACGTCCGATCCGCCCGGCTTGAGCGTCGCTTCCCCGGAATCGAATAACAACGTGGTGGCAAGGCCGAGCGTGAGTTGGTCGCCTAACTGTTTCATCGTCACATTGCCTTTTGCCACTTCCGCCTGGAGGAGTTTCGACAGATCGTCCTTCGCCTCAGCGAGACTGGTCTTTTGCTGATCGAGCGCACCCTTCAGGCCGGCCATTTCATGGTCCCGCCGCGAGATTTCGCCCTCGAGGTCCGACGCCCGCTGTCTTGCCGCAGCAAGATCCGCCACAAGTCTGTCCCGATCACCCGCCGCACCCTTCAGCGCCGCCAGTTCGTGAGCTTTGCCGTTGAGTTGCCGCTCCAAGTCAGCAATCCGCTGTTTGGCTTCTGCGAGTTCGGAGGAAAGGCGATCCCGGTCGCCGGCATTGCTCTTCAGGCCGGCCAGCTCCTGCTCTTTTGAGGACAATTGGCCTTGGAGGGCTGCGAACTGTCCGGCAAGCTTGTCTTTGTCTCCGGCGCTGCTTCTCAGTGCCGCGAGTTCCTGGTCTTTGGCGGATAATTGCCGTTCGGTATCGGACAACTGGCTGGCTAACCGTTCCTTGTCGCCGGCGGCGTTCTTGAGCGCCGCCAATTCCCTGTCACGCTGGCTGAGTTGATGTTCGAGCTCGTTGGTTCGCGCTTTGCTTTGGTCTACGTCGGCGGTAGACGAGGAGCGAAGTCGCGCCAACTCTGCTTGAAGGTCAGACTGCTGCCGTTCGAGTTCGGCGATCCGCGAGTCGCGCGGATCGGGCTTGGGCGGAATCGGTCGGGGCACCGCTTTCATTTCGTTCAAGGCTCGGCTTGCCGTGTCATTCGGCGACGGTGCAGTGGCGCATGCCGAGAGTAGTACGGCACTTAGCAGCACGGGCATAATGCGGGTGTCTTTCATGCGATCCTCCTTCAAAGTCAGCAGAACCGCCGGAAGCGTCCAGGCGGCGCGAATGCCAACAGCTTAGTGGCGTTGATTTTTCAAAAGATCCCGGATTTCCGTCAGTAGTACCTCTTCCTTCGGTGGCGCAGGAGGAGGTCCGGGAGGCGTGGCTTTCTTAAATCGGTTCATTTGTTTGATCACCATGAAAATCACGAACGCAAGAATGGTGAAGTCGAGCAGGGTTTGCAAGAACACGCCGTAGTTGATCGTGGCGGCTCCGGCGGCCTTCGCGGCCGCGAGCGATTTGCCCTTGGCGTCTTCGGTCAGTGGAATGAAAAGGCTGGAAAAGTCCACTTTCCCCATCAAAAGGCCGATCGGGGGCATGAGGATATCGCTGACGACGGACGAGACGATTTTCCCGAATGCCCCTCCGATGATGACTCCCACGGCCATGTCAAGCACGTTCCCTTTCACCGCAAACTCTTTGAATTCACTCATCATGCTCATCGCGCCACCTCCTTGTATGAACCGAATTAATGCCGAGTTCGTTTCGCTCCTACTGTTTACGACTGGTATCGAAGCTGTATCCCAACGTGATCAGATAGAGATTGTCGGTATCCGAAATGCCCGGCGGCGGATTTTTGTTGTACCGCATAGTCCACTGAAATCCGCTTACGAGCCCGCCCCATACCTTGAATCTCAATCCGGTGTCCGCCGTCAGATAGAGATCTTTCGAATTAGCAAGCGATTGGAACCCTTCCTGGAAGTGGTACAGGCTGACTTGATCACCGCCCCAGAGCGGCCAATTCCATTTGACGGCCCATCGGCCTCTGGCGCTGGACTTGTCATCGGCGAGCTTGAAATCTTCATTGAAGTAAGCCGCGCCGGCTTCCGCCCAGAGCGTCATATCTTTGAAGACCCCCGCGAGATCGCCGCGGTCGAGCAATTGATAGCCTGGTCCGGTCGCGAGCGCGGTGCGCAATTTCAGGTCTTGAAAGGTGTCTTGCTCGAAATAGGCAGAGGCGAACCAATACAACCGCTTCGTCAGAAAGAAGTCAAGCTTGATGGTGCCGCGGCTGTTCCGCACGAGGAGGTTGCCGGCGTTGTCCCCGTAGATGTAGCGTCCGAGAATCGTCAATCGAAGCGACTCGCTGCGGGCGGACAGTTCGCCGAGCAGACTCCCATTTCGCAAGTGACTGTTGCCCGTGGTCTGCGAGAACCCTGCTTGCAGAGCGCCGGTGTAAATGACGGCGGGCTGGTTCATGCCGACGACCGCATCGAGGGGAATGGTCATCGGAGTGCTCATGGGAGCAGCCTGCAAAATCATGGTGCCGGGTTCGCCAGGTTGTGCCGTGCCCACGACCGTGGTGCCCTCTTTGAGGCTAAACGGCACGGGACGATTCACCACCAACTTGGCCACATTCGGCCACATAATTTTGACGACATCCTCTCCGGCAGTCGGTCCAAACCCGGTTTTGATGTGCAGCTCGTCCGCGATCATACCGAGGACGCGGCCATAGATGACCGTGCCGTCCTTGAGCGTGACCGAATCAAGGGTGGTCACCGCGGGGCCGGGATCAGGCTGAGCCTGTGTCTCAGCTCCGGCCACTGAGGTCGTGAGCGCCACAATAAGTAGCGCGAAACAGAAAGATCCAAATCGTCGTGTCATTCCATCCTCCTGAGGCTTGCGAATGGCAACGGTGTGTCGGTTGCCCGATGAGTGAGAAGCGTTCGCGTTGTATAATTGATTCTGCGTAGGAGATCAACTGTCTCTTCGCAAACTCTGCCGCGTCCTTCTGCTTCGATGACGGCATGCGAAGAGCCGGTCGATCTCTCCACCGGCATGAATGGCCCGCATCGGCCGGTATGTGTGCATGAAGGATCGTCATGCGGTCCGGTCAGGGAAGGCGTGTCACCGAAGAAGCGCGCGAGTAGGGAATCGCGGGACAGCCAATAAGAAGCGCTCTAATCTGCGGCATCTTCGGCGCCTGTGCAGTGATGTGCGAGAAAGCCGGGAGCCTCATTTGAGACTCGCCAATTTTCGTGGCGCTTTTGCGCTTTGTGCCCCTCGTTTTACAGGAGATAGCGTTGCGCTTTCAGATCCTGGAATTGTAAGCATGCCTTCCAAAAGAGCTAAGCGAAGCAGTTGCGCTGCGTTGGAGGCGCGGAACTTTCTCAGCAGATTGGCACGATGAGATTCCACGGTTTTGGGTGCGATCCGTAACCGGGCGGCAATCTCCTGACTCGTTAGACCGGCCCAAATGTAATTGAGTATTTCCTGTTCCCGTGCCGTCGGCTGATCCGGCCTGGGGCGTGAAAACGGCAATAGCGCATCCATGGGTCCTCCTTGCAATCGCATTGGCATGTCTGACATAGGTCGGTATTCCACAGTGTTGTACGCAGTGGTTTTCCCGAGATTAATCAAGCTCTGTGCCACAAATGATGCATTGCGCGGGAGCCCGATCAAACGCGCTGTGGTTGCGCCGTGACGGATTCCGACGGTTGGACGATTGCCAAACGGTGAGACGTATGTCGTTGTCTCACGCTGTCTCCTGCAAGACAGCGTGAGACAACGTAAGAAAGCGGCGATGCGGAGCACTATCTATGTAGCGGGGAGATCGAGTTCGGTCAGTCGGCGATAGAAGGTGGCGCGACTCATTCCAAGGAGGCGCGCGGCCTTGGTGCGATTCCCGTGAGCCTGGCCGAGAGCGGACACGAATCGGCTGCGCTCGTCAGTTGGTGTGGCGGGGGCGGGTTGGAGGCCGGCCGGTTCCTGGCGAAGTTCCGGGGGGAGATCCGTTGTGTCGAGGGTGTCATCTTTGCAATGAATCATGGCGCATTCGATCGTGCTCTTGAGCTCTCGCACATTGCCGGGCCAGTGGTACTCCATCAGAGCCGCCATGGTTGCCGGGGTCGCCCGGTGAATCACTTTGCCCATACTGGCTCGCCCTTCAGTGAGGAACGAGGTGACCAGCAGGGGAATATCCTCTTTTCGTTCTCTCAGCGGAGGAAGGTGGATTCGCGCCACTCGAATCCGGTACAGCAGGTCGGCGCGAAAGGTTCCCTTGGCCACATCCTGACTCAAATTGTGATGAGTTGCCGTCAGGACGCGCACGTTAATTTTCCTCGGTCTGGTCTCGCCGAGCCGTGTGACTTCTTTCTCCTGCAGCACTCGAAGCAGATTGGTCTGGACCGCGGGGGGGATATCGCCGATCTCATCGAGGAACAGAACGCCGCCTTGCGCGGCCTCGAAGAGTCCCTGTTGGTCGTCGATCGCTCCGGTAAATGCCCCTTTCTTGTGGCCGAAGAGTTGGCTGCCGAGCAGGGAGTCTGTCAGTCCCGCGCAGTTGGCCGCAATGAAAGGCCCCGTGCGCCGGGTGCTCGCCTGGTGTAAGGCGCGCGCGACCAGTTCCTTCCCCGTTCCGGTCTCACCCTCGATCAAGACGGTCGAGTCGACGCGCGCCAGATCCTGAATCTGCTCATAGATCTGGGTCATGCCGCGGCTTTTGCCGATTAAATCGTGATAGTGCGCTTTCAACTCCAGCAGGCGCCGGAGGTGGTAGACATCAGTCATGTCGTGCAGGAAGGCGATCTTGGTCCGTGAGTCCCGCGGGTCGTCGTGCAGTTCTATCTCCAGCCAGAGGTGCCTCCCCGCCGCCGTTTCGATGTGACAGCGGATTCGTTCCCGTCGGGAGACGGATGGCTGCAGGAGTGACTGAAAGGCTAGCCGCTCCGCTTTCGTGAGCGGGAGCAAGGTTTCCCAATGCAGTCCCGGGTGAACGGCGGGCGAAGGCCTATCCAGCAGGCGGGCTGCGGAGGGACTGAGAAACCGAACGTGTCCCTGCTGATCGATCAACAGGGTGGCCAGTCCAAGCTGTTGTAAGATGGCCGCCACGTCGTCTCGCGACCGTTCCATATCCACCAGCTTCGTGGTGAGATCCTGTTGGGTGCGTCGATGCCCGCGGTCGTGCTCATGTTGTCGGAGTGCCTGGTCCCGCGCCTCTTGGAGCAGAGAGACTTGCTGGTCATAGGCTGCCGTGTTTCGTTGAATGAGCAGGAGGTGGCTCACGCCCTCGCGCAGTGCCAGGGCTTCGAAGTGGCAGGGCTCTTCAAAGGCGGTTCGTTCGGTCCAGAACCCGGATCGGCCGATGCTCTGGTCGTGGACGCGCCACACGTCCGCCGCGTCGATCAGAAAATTGTGCAGCACCGGCGTGCGACCATCGATCGAAAGATGCCGACTCGCTTCGGCCTCCGGATAGAGGCGGAACAGCCAGGCTGGCGGGTGTCCGATGATACGGAACTGCGTCCCGGCAACGTGTTCAAGCACGGCGAATTGGAATCGCTGCAACAACGTGGCGCATAGATTCGGTGTGGGCGGTGGCATGTCAGAAGCCATCGGTCTTTTCGGAACGAGGTGATTGTTCCGGCGTCAGCAGCATGGCGCGGGCCAGGGTGGTGAACGCCTCTTCAACGCCCTGGCCAGTTTTGGCGCTGCTCATCAGGAATGGCCATCCATGCTGGGCCAGCCGGGCCAGATCGTCATCAGTGATTTCCCACTCCGCCCGCCGGTCATGTTTATTGATCAGGACGACGAACGGCACTGGGCCGAGCGTATCGGCTGCGCATTGCTGAATGTGCAAGGCGATGTCCAGCGTCACACGCCGCATCCCGTCGAGGACCAAGAGGTATCCCGATGATCCCCGCAGGTAGGAGCGACGCAGCTTTTGAAACTCATCTTCTCCATAGAGATCCCACAACACCAATGTGAGGGGCGTGCCGTCCACCGTCAACGACTTTTTATCGACCGTCACCCCGATAGTCGTTTGGTACTGTTCGGAGAAGCAGCTGGTGACAAAGCGTTGGACCAGACTAGTTTTCCCCACGGCAAAGGCGCCCAGCATGCAGATTTTCTTCTCAATCATGCCGGGGATCTTTCACGACGCCGGGTGGACAGTGACTTCAAATGACACTCGCCGGTCCTGGGGGATCGGAACCGCTGCGTTAGTCCCCTGTGGTTCAGGCGCGGAGCCGATTCCGCGGGTCTGGAAGGTGATCGAGTGAAAGGTTGCGGGATGGATGGCCTCGAGGACCGATCGTGCGCGACTCTCGCTCAAGCGGCGGTTGTGGTTCGGTCCGCCCATGACGTCGGTTTGGCCGATGATGTGTATCGCCACCGTGGCGCCGACGAGGCGCGCCATGTCGTCCAATTGTCGGAGAATGTCGGCGATGCGGCGCACGCCTTGCAGTTGCTCGGACGACGCGAGGTTTCCGCTTCCCTGTTCAAACAGGATGGAGGCCTCCGCCATCCGCTGGGTCAGGTCCTCAAGAGACCGGCCCACGAGGCGCCGGTCGTCATAGCCAGTGAGGCCAGGTAGTAAGCGGGCGAGTGTGCGGCTCTGCCGGATCCAATCCGCCGAGGCAGAGCCCTCGACTTTCAGGCCTGTTCCTTCCAGCGATAACTGAACGCTCTGCGGAGGCGACAGAACGAGTCCCGCTCGCCTCAGGATGAAGGCCGTATCGAGCGCGTAATAGGGGCTCCATTTAGAATGCACTCGACCGGGGTCTATTCCGCTGTCCCGCAGAAGGGCCTCCGGATCGGCGGCCAATGGATCACGAAGGCCGCTGAGCTGATAGCGTGGTCCTTGCGACTCTGAGGCTGTGACGACAAGCCCCGGCTCCGAAGCCAGACGGGTGAGATAAGCATGCCAGCGTTGGTGCTCCTGGTACGCCGAAATTCCCCACCAGGCTATTGCGAGAAAGAGGGCCGCCAACAGCACCCACGACATCGGGGCGGCGCCGCGTCGGCGCGCCTCAAACTGCGCATGCAGACAATCTTCCAACAGCGGTGTGACGCTGGAGAAGGCGGCTGCATCGCCGGTGAAGCGAGCCAGTGCATCCGACCGTTCGGCGTGAATCCGGCTCAGCGTATCCTGAAGGTGGACGTGAAAACTTTCGGGAGGTGTGCCGCGAATGACGGCGGCGAGGATGGCCACCGGCCCCTGTTCGATCCAGACGGTGAGTTCACCTACTTGCAAGGTGTTCAGCACCTGGTCTGGCATTGCGCCGAACGAATCCTGCACGAAACTTCTGATGGCCGACAACATACCGGACACCAGGGTCTGGTCTTGCACGGCCACCGAGTCGCCGGCCGCATGCGCGAGGAGCAGGCCGGTCTGTGAGTGGATCAGAAACACCTGCTCGACCCGATATCGCAAGGTATGCAGGAGGACGATCTCTGCAAACGGTTTGCCGGTGCGCAGGGCCTCCAGTCTCCACTGCAGGCTTTGGATCGACAGGCTGTGCTCGATGGTTTGATTGAGCGATTGCACCATGCTGCGCAAGGCATTGGCGATGGCTTGGCGGATGGCCGGCATCATGATCGGAGCGATCGCATCCACGATCATATGGGGCTGTTTGCGCACGGACGTCCCCAGGGCTTCCGACACGTGCGGAGTCAGGACATGCGTCAACTGGTGATCATGTTCCCCGCGCAGCGCAATGGCGTCGGGAAGGACTCGACTGAGGTTCTGCGCGTTGAGGTCGATGTGCTCGACCTGTTCCTGGAGTTGCTCCAGACGTGTTTGTTCAGGAGCCAGGAGCAGGCTGCGCAGTTCGGCATAGTCCTGTTCGCCTGCCGGGGTGCCGGCGTTAGGTGGCTGCGCCATTCTCTCTCCCTTGTTCGAAGCGAATAGGGACGTGCAAGTGGAAGAAAGTGTGGTGATGAGGGGTGCCGCTCTTCGCCAGGAAAGCAGGCCGATACCAGTTAGGCATGGGCGCGGAATTATGCCTGTTGAGGAGGCTGGTCATGCGAGAGCCTCTGTGAGAGTTCTTGAAACAACGCCGCAAGGGAGGCCCGGTCGGTCTTTTGATGCGAGAGGTGCCGGACTGCATTGTCGACTGTGGCCGAGAGTGCGGCCTGTTGTTGCGTGAAATCATCCGTGAGGGATGTCGCCTGCTGTTGCAGTTGATCCCGCAGGTCGCGGTGCGCCTGTTCGCTCTGTTCCCGCAATTGTGTGGCTGTTTGCTGAAAGACTCCGGCGAGGGCCTGAAGCTCGGCGGTCAGCCGGCCGACTGCATCCGTGCGACCCTGTTCCTCGGCGGTCAGCCGTCCTGTCACCTGATCAACTTCTTTGCGAATGTATTGTTCCAGCGACGCGAAGCGCTCTTTCAAGTCATGACGTAATTGGGCCGCCTCTGCGAGCAGCTGCGCTTCGAGCTTGGTGAACCGGCGTTCGTGATCACGGACCTGGGCGCCGAAGAGAATGTCGCGGATCTTGTCGAGGTTGTTCCCCGCCGCTGGGTCTTCGGTCAGGGCGGCGTCCGCTTCCGCGTCGGTAAGTGAACTCGGTGTTCGTTCCGAACGTCGAGTGCGATCGAGGTCCGTCTGCCTGCTCATGGTGTCGTCTCCTTGGTCGCGGGCGTCCTACAACGAAAGGTCGCCAGAGTAGCATGTTTTCGGAGGATGCAACAAGTAACGTACGTCACTAACCGGTGGAACGGATGGGTCCGGCGAGATGCGTGAGCCTCCATGGTCAGGAGGGATTGAGCAGGCGTACTTCACGTTGCGGAAACGGGATTTCCACTCCATCGGCTTGTAATCGCTGGAGGATTGCCTGGTTGAGTTCGATGTGCGCAGATCCGACCGAGGCCACCTGGACCCAGGGCCGAATGGACAGGGTAATGGAAGAGTCGGCGAAGGCCGAAATACCAATGATCGGGGGAGGATCCTGGAGGACCTTGGGATGTCGGGCGACGAGCTCGCGCAGGATGCGCAGCGTGGTCTCGATGTCGGTCTGGTAGGACACCCCGATGGAGAGATCCAGCTGTCGGATGGTGCCGAAGTTGTGCAGAATTTCTCCGACGACTTTCCTGTTCGGGATGACGATCCGGGAGTGATCCGGATGCATGAGGGTGGTTGTGAAGATATCAATTTTTGCGACATCACCGTGGACACCCAGGAGCGAGACATGTTCGCCGACCCGGTAAGGCTTGGTGAAGATAATCGAAAGCCCCGCCACGACATTGCTCAAGACGCCTTGCAGGGCGAGACCGACACCGAGGCCAGCTATGCCGAGGCCAGCCACCAGTGGTGCGATTTGCAGCCCGAGTTGGTCCAGCGCGATGAGAAGCCCGAGGATCACCACCAGGGCTTTCACGAGGCGCAGGAGCAGTAGACGAAGTGGTGGTTCCAGGTCCTGCTCGTTGAGCCAACGCTCGAAGAGTCGACCGACCGATTTGGCTACGAAGAGAGCGGCGGCGATGACAAGGATCGCCCCCATGATTCGAAACCCGTATTGCACGATGTATTGGGTGACCAAATTGGCCAGCGACATGCGTCCTCCCTGTGAATGCTAACGTCCGAACAGTCCCTTCAGGAGATCCTTGCCCTGCTTCTTCAGCTCCTCCGGCTTGGCCGAACCGTTCAAGAGGTCTCCTACTGCGCCTTTGACCTTTTCCTTCACCTGTTCCTGCACCTTGCCCGCGAACATTTTTGTGTCCAGTCCATAGGATGGCGCTTTGAGGCTGCCGGTGATGAGCAGCGGAAGCGACAGGCGTCCTCCGCTCAACGCCACTCTGGCAATGGGGGACCCGGCCGCGATCTTTTGGCTCAAAGCCTGGGAGAGATGGAGGTTCAGTTTCATGTTCAGCGACTGATCGAGGCCGATCGTGCCGCCGCCGGTCGCCTGAAAATCATGGCTATCCATGAGGAGACGTTGCACGCCAACCAGGCCTTGTTTAATAGCAAAGTCGCTTTCGATGGTGGAGAATGCCGTGGCTTTGACGTTGTCCAATGACACCCCGACTACCTTGAGCAACACCGAGGCCTGCTGCAGCAAATTGATCCCTTCGATGGTGCCCTCCCTGACCGCCACGTGGCCGGTTCCCGCCAGGGCTTTGGCGAGGTCAGGGTGGGTAAAGCCGCGCCCGCTTACGGCGAGCTCCGCATTAGCCGTGCCGCTCATGGAGACCTGGTCTGTGCCGACCGCCTGAAGCGCCGGTCCGACTTGTAGGCCTTGAAGTGACAAGGTGCTGCTGAAGGGCGGGGCCGCGGTTCCCAGGCCGAGCGTGGCCTGTGTGCGCAGGAAGCCCCCGAAGATCTGGAGCGTGAGGTTGGTAAGTCGTGCTTCTTGCCCCTTCATTTCAGCTGCAGCCTGGAGGTCTTTGATCTCCACAGGCTTTTCCAGCGGCAGCGCGATGGGCAGATCGGCGGTATTCACAAGTTTTGAGTTGGCGCTCATTTTTGCCAGCCCGCCCAGGACCGATCCCTTCACCTCGATCCGGGAACTTCCCAGGGCGACCGTCAGGCCGAGGTTCGGGACCTCCGCGAGTTCGAGTGGTGCGGCGCCTTCTTTGGGCGGATACTTGACCCGGACATTCACGTGCACGTCTTTCAGTTCGACCGGTTTGGCCAGGGGGACGGCAACCGGAAGATCCGATGAATCGATACTGGCCGACGCAGCGGTGAGATTGGCGAGGCCCTTCGTCGCTGTGCCCTTCACATTGATCGCCGATCCGCCCATGACCAGGGTCAGACCCAGATCGGTCAGGTCCACCTGGTTGGCTGGAGGGGTGTCAGGCGGAATCGGGTACAGGGCGTGGAGTGTGAGGTGGAGATCCTTGATCTGGACCGGTTTTGTCAGGGGCAACGAGATGGGCAAGTCCGCCGTGTCGATCTGCAACGCAGTGATGGTCGCGTCCAGATTCCCGCCGACCGCGCGTCCCTTGAGGCCGGCAGCCACTTTGCCAAGCCCGAGGGTGAACGTGAACGATTTTACCTCCAAGGTTTCAACAAGTGGTCCGAACGTCCCGTCAAGATGCACAGGGAGGTTATAGGGCTGGACGGTTGCCCCCACGTGAACGGTGGGACTGTCGCCGAGATGCACCGAGGTGAGCAGAAATTCAAGGTTATTAACGGTGTACTCGGTCGGCTTCTCGGCGGACTCGTCGCGATACGTCAATTTGCCGCCGTCGATGGAGACCCGGTCCACGGCAAACAGCGCCAGGGCCTGAAGCGGACTCCCGGACGGCTGTCCGGGGGGCTCGGGTTTCGAGGGAACGGACGGAGCCGGTGTTTTGGCGCCGATGGTGGAGACGTTGAGTTGTCCCTGCGAGTTTTTCAGAACCGTGATGACCGGATCGCGCAAGGGAATCTCTTCTACGTCGACCTTGCCGTTGACAAGCGGCAGGAGCTTGACGCCCACATCCAGTGACGAAAGGGAAGCGAAGGGGCCTGTGCGGAATGCCGGATCATCCTGGACGACAAAACCGCCGATCCGTGCGCCGATGCGCGGCCAGATTGTCAGACGGATGTCTTGAAGTTCGATCCTCCGGTTCAGCGCTTCCTCGATCAAGGGGCGGTACCGGTCCTGATACTTATTCAAAGCGATGAGGAATGGCAATGCAATGATCAGGATCATGAGCAATAGGATAAGGACACCGATCCCGACCAGAATTTTCATCACGTACCTCCGCTGAAGTTGTTCCGCAGTATAGGAATGCCTGCGAAAGGGGTCAATGGTGGCGAATGGAACCGCTCGTCGCACCCCCATGTGGGCCCTTGGGGTCATATCCGATCGATCGGGGCAGGCTCGGCCTTACCTTGCCGCCCACATACCTGCATGATAAGATGCGGCCCCTTGAAGTCGTCCGATTGTGGAGAGGTGCGAGAGTGGACGAATCGACATGCTTGGAAAGCATGCGTCTCGGCAACGGGACCGTGGGTTCGAATCCCACCCTCTCCGCCATCGAACAGTGCCATGCAAGACTAAGAAAGGTGTGCGAGTCGGAATTGCCATCGCGAGCGGATGCGGTGGGATTCGAACGAGGGGGATCGCGGGGGAGGTACTCCCCTGCGTGGGGAGACACGAGGGGGCAGGCCCCCTCAGTGGGAGCGCGTGAGCGCGACTTCGAATGCCCACCCTCTCCGCCATCATTGAAGTCGTGTCGCGTCAGGCGTGAAACGTAACTGGTATTGAGAGGATGAGCCGTTCACGGTCTGCCCCTCACCCTTCGCCCCTGCCGTCCCACGAAGTCCTCGGAGCCGGGCCCTGTGCAACAGAACCCTGTGAACCCCGCCAGGTCCGGAAGGAAGCAACGGTAAGCGGTTCGTTCTGTGTGCCGCAGGATCACCTGGCCCCACTTTCATGATGACGTCTCTCGTGAAGCGTCATTTGTGAAGCGTCCATACATGGGCGGTACGATTCACGAGGAATGATCCACGCTCCATGGACTACCAAGTCTCCGCAAGAAAATACCGGCCTGGAACGTTTGACGATGTCATCGGGCAGTCGCACGTCGTGCAGACGCTGATGAATTCGATCGCCACCAAGCGGATCGCCCATGCGTTTCTATTTTCCGGCACGCGCGGGGTCGGAAAAACGACGGTCGCGCGGATCCTGGCGAAAGCACTCAATTGTGAGCAGGGGCCGACGGGGACCCCGTGCAACACCTGCGCAAATTGCCAGGAGATTACGCAGGGGACCTCGGTGGACGTAATCGAAATCGACGGCGCGTCGAACACCAGCGTGGACGATGTGCGCGAGATTCGCGAGAATGTGAAGTTTACGCCGTTTAGAGGCCAGTACCGAGTCTATATCATCGACGAAGTTCACATGCTCTCCAATTCGGCATTCAACGCGCTGCTCAAAACGCTGGAAGAGCCTCCGTCCCATGTGGTGTTCATCTTCGCGACGACGGAAATTCATAAGATTCCCGCAACGATTCTCTCGCGGTGTCAGCACTACAACTTTCGTCGGATCTCAAAGGCTGAGATTGTGCAGCGGCTGCGGCATGTGGCCGACCAGGATGGGTTGGCCATCGAAGACCGCAGTTTGATGGCCCTGGCCCGTGCCAGCGAAGGCAGCATGCGTGACGGGCTGAGTTTGCTGGATCAAATTATCGCGTTCGGCGGTAAGACGATTCGCCATCAGGATCTTGAAACCCTGCTCGGCGCGGTTCCTCAAGAGCGGGTGCGGGCCATGGTCGAGGCCGTGATCGAGCAGAACAGCGCCAAGGCATTACAGGTCATCGCCGGGTTGTTGGATCAAGGTCACGACCTGCGCGCCTACTGCGCTGACCTGGTGGAATATGTGCGGAACATGTTGGTCGCAGCCGTGGTGCCGGCAGGCCCGGAGTTGCGGGGACTTGTTGAGGCAACCGATGAAGATTTGACGCAGCTGGCTCGCGACGCGGAGCGGTTTACGGTCGAGCAGCTACAAGAATTGTTCCGGATGTGGGCGTCGGCGGAGGATACCTTGCGTGCGAGCGCCCACCCTCGATTTGTACTGGAAACGGCTGCTGTTCGCGCGACCCGTTTGCTGCGCGCACTCGATGGCCAGACGGCATCGACGGGGCTGAGTACCAGGCCGGACAAAACGGATGGCGGAACGGCAGCCCGTCCACCGTCGTCATCCTCCGAGAGGGCGGCCCCGTCTGGCTCGACGAAAAGTGAGAGTGTGAGGATGAGTCAGGAGCCCGCGAAAAAGCCGCTTGCTTCAAGTGAAACGGCTCCAGTGGCGGCATCTGTCGCCCGTCCTCGTGAAAAACCGGTCCCCCCTATTCAGGCGGCCCCCTCTCCACTATCGACTCCGACAATCGCGAAGGTTTCTTCCGAGCCGATTCCACAGGAGCCCGAGCCAGCGCCCCTCTCCACTGCCTCCCTAGCGGCGGAAGTGAACTGGGAGGAGTTTCAGGAGGCGGTTTCTGCAAATCATCCCAATATCGCGCCGTTCCTCGAAATGGGTCGACTGGTAAAGCTCGAAAGCGGGTGGGTCACATTGGGGTTTGCCAAGCAGGCGACTGTGGCGCGGTCGATGCTGGAGAAGGAAGACAACCTTCGGGCCCTGGCGGCCTTGGGAGAGCGTCTGTACGGTAGTGCGTTACGTATTCGAACCATCGAGGTGGCGGAGCAGGATCCGGAGGCCGCCCCTACGATGAAGCAGCTACGGGTTGCGAAGGAACAGGAACAGCGCCTGATCCTGACGCAACAGGCGAAGGCGCATCCCCTGGTGAAACAAGCTCTGGAGATGTTCGGCGGAGAGTTGGCGGAGGTTCGCACGACGGCTCCGGCACAGGAGGTACAGGAATGAAGAGTCCATTCGGGAATATGTCCAACATATTGAAGCAAGCGCAGGCCATGCAGGAACAAATGGCCAGGGTGCAGGAGCAGGCGGCGACCAAGACGGTGTCAGGGACTGCGGGTGGCGGGATTGTGACCGTCACCGTGAATGGCGCCATGGACTTGCTGAGCGTGAAGATCGATCCGGAAGTGGTGAAGGCCGGCGACGTCGAAATGTTGCAGGACCTTGTGGTTGCGGCCAGCAACGATGCATTGAAAAAATCACGCGAGATGATGGCTGAGGAGATGAAGGCCGTGACGGGCGGAATGAAGATCCCCGGCCTCTTCTGATGCGCCCGGTGTCTTTTTCTTATATCGGTAGCAGGAGGCTCCTGTCCTTCGGTGCGTTTGTCCTGGATATGAAGATGCATCATGAGTGTTGATCAGCAGGGACTGTTGGCGAAATTGGTCCGTGAGTTGGTGCGTTTGCCTGGGATCGGTCAGAAAAGCGCGCAACGGCTGGCGTTCCATCTCCTCAAAGCGGAACGGGAAGATGCCTTGCGGCTGGCCGAAGCAATTCAGGCCGTAAAGGACGGGCTGTCGTTTTGCCGTCAATGTCGCAATATTGCCGAAGGTGAGCTCTGTGAGTTCTGCCGGGACCCGAAACGGGATCGCAGTAAGATTCTCGTGGTGGAGGAGCCGAGCACGTTGTATGCGGTTGAGCGCGCAGGTGGGTATCGAGGTCTGTACCACGTTCTGTTGGGGGTCCTGTCGCCATTGGACGGTGTTGGCCCATCGGACATTCGTGCGGAGGAGTTGCTTGAGCGAGTCAGGGCCGGGGGGGTGGAGGAAGTGATTGTTGCCACCAATCCCACGATCGAAGGCGAAGCGACGGCGATCTACTTAACTCGACTACTGAAGCCGCACCATGTCCGGGTCACCCGTATCGCCTATGGGATTCCCGTCGGAATGGATATCGAATATGCCGACGAGGTGACCCTGGTGAAATCGATCGAGGGTAGGCGAGATCTGTGATAGGTGTGTTCCGGTTCTGTGGGGGTAGTCGGAGCCGTCAAGTGCAGCATGACCAACCTATGACAGGAGGAATCGATTGACCCCTCTGATTTGTGGCTGCTATAGTCGAGATTCGTTGCAGGGGCTGGAGACGATACCGGCATAAGACTACCGAGTACTCGATGAAGACTTCGGCGAAAAAACCCACCCCGGGCCGAAAGAAGCCTACGAAGGACAACGGAATCAAGTACCCTGATATTCTGAAGGACCTTGAAGGGCAACGCGCAGCGATTCTGGCCGAAGCCGGAGTGGTGCTGACGAATCCCACCGGTTTGGAAGTGTTCCCGGATGTCAGTGATCAGGCATCTGCCGAAGCCGACCAGCATTTCTCGTTTCGCATCCGCGAACGGGAGAGGAAACTCCTCAAGAAAATCGATGAAGCATTGGGGCGACTCGCGACGCAGACCTATGGTATTTGCGAAGGCTGCCGGGGCGATATCCCGTATAAGCGGCTGAAGGCCCGTCCGGTCACGACGTTATGCATCGAGTGCAAGACAAGTCAGGAAGAAGCAGAGAAGTCCCCCCGCTGATTCATTCTTTCCCCTCACATTTATCGTCATACCTGTCGGGCAGTCGCCGGCGAAGGTACCTGGTTGCTATTGATGCTTGAGCGCTTGGACACGCTTCAATGCGAGCGCGGATCGGTCCGCTTCCTCGGGGATTCCTTCTGTGAGGGCGAGGTACGTCTCGTATTCTGTGATGGCTCGTTTCGGATTGGTGTCCGCGATGATTTCTGCCAGGTTGAATCGAGCGATGGCATAATTGGGTCTCAAGAGGACCGCTTTTTCAAATGAAGCGAGGGCATTGGGCTTCTCGCCTAATTTGCCGTACACGTTGCCGAGGTTATTGACGACCTCCGGGGAGTTTGGCCGTTTGGCGAGAGAAGCCAGCAGCTCGCTCTTCGCTTTCTCCAGGTTACCGGCGGCTTCCCAGGAGACGCCGAGTCGATGATGGAGTTCCGCTTGCCAGACTTTATTGGTGAACCCTGAGGCGCTGGCTTTTTGGTAGGCGTCGAGGGCGATGGCCTGGTTCTTCGTTCCACAATAAGCAAGTTGGGCGGTTTGGCCGCGGGCGAATTGTTGAAGCGAGGCGAAGGGTTCCTTGTCTTCAGCCCCCTGTGTGTCGAGGTGCTGGCCACCGTTCTGTTGCCCCGTATCTCGAAGGCGATCGAGGAACTCTTTACGGTAGGGAGAGAACAGTTTGACGTATGGATCGACGGTAAAGGATGCGGCCAGGAGCTGCGGAGCGGTTCGGTCCCCCAGGACCAGATAGCGCGTCGTGGTTTTTTCATCACCGGTGTCATAGAGGGTGCTGGACGCCATATTCTGACGATCGGCCAACTGAGCGACGGTCAGATAGAACTCGAGGCTCGGTTTCAGCTGGGAGAGAGTATAGCGGAGCGTTTTGTAGGGGGCAAGATCGAGTCCGGAACGAAATATAAACAAGGTCCCGACCAATGTCCCGTCTTCGTCGAAGAAGTACGACTCTTCCCCCTTGGAGAGGCTCTGTTCCGGCGAAATACGGACTTCTTGACCGCTGCCCCAGGCCTGAGTATGGGGCGTGACTCCAGGGTGTTTATCCAGGAATAGCTGGCGGGTATCACAGAGCTTCGTGGATTTCAGTAGGTCGAGGTCGCTTTCCGAGGGAGGCAGCGGAGCACGTGGCGGTGGCGGCGTTTCGCACCCCGTCCATAGGGCGCAGGCGGCGAACAGTGCTGGTAGCAGTGAGAACCGACGAGACATGCCCGGATTCGATGCCTCAGTTCAATGCGGCAGACGACAGAGAACGAGAGCATACCTGAACGGCTACGGAGATGCGACTGGTAGTGGGCGAGGTAGTGGATGCTTCCCCTCGCCGCCGAGAACAGAGCCCGGTCGGCGAGGTGTCGAGCAGGGTTACCGGCGCTGGGAGTCGATCATGGAGTCTTCGGATGTATATCCGAAGATGTAGGGTGCATGTCTTGCAATGACATAGAGCGGCCGGTTCACGGTGTAGTCTACCAGGTGCCCCACTGGATGGAGCACAAAGCCCAGCCATCGATAAGGATTGTCGTTGGCCTGTGAGGCGGCCATGGGATCGGAATAGACCAGGGAGGTGCTGTCCATTGCGCTGTAGATGCTGAGCGGCGCGTTGTAGTTCTGGTCTTGCGTCGCCATTTGATTAGTGGTGGAGCAGCCCGTCGTCAGAAACAGTCCCAATACGATTGTGGCCAGAGTCCCGCGCATACCATGCCTCTCTTTCTTCTATGAGGAACACTCGAAAAGACGAAGTCGGTTCCTTGTGAGAAAAGTCTAGCGCAGGGTCCTGATTCTGTCCAGTGAGAGGAAAGCCAGGGGCGACGACAGCAGAAATCGAGATAAATTAAGTTGTTGCACCATCAAGGAGGGGCTGGGAACCGTCAAAAGGCGGATGGTGGGCGATACAGGTATCGAACCTGTGGCCTCTTCCGTGTGAAGGAAGCGCTCTCCCCCTGAGCTAATCGCCCACGCCGGGGTGAGTCTACCACGGTCCGGCAAAAAGGAGCAACACATCCCACGACGGTCATCGGACCGGAGGCAGGCCTGGATCGGCACCAACGTTCGCTGAGCAGTGTCGCTATGGTCAAATCCGTCCTCACTTTTCTTGACATCGAGAAAAGGCGATTCTTACAATGAGCCTCCTTCCATCTTTTCAAAGGTTTCCCATTCATGCGTGAAGACATCGTCATCATCGGCGGCGGTCTGGCCGGCTCAGAAGCGGCGTGGCAGGCGGCACATCGCGGAGCCAAGGTCACACTCTACGAGATGCGTCCGAAAGAGACGACGAAGGCGCACAAAACAGGCGATCTGGCCGAGCTCGTCTGTTCGAATTCACTGGGTTCAATGGACCCGCTCAATGCGCCCGGCATTCTCAAGGGCGAGATGCGTCGCCTCAACTCGCTGGTGATTCGCGCGGCGGAGGAGGCACGCGTGCCGGCCGGCTCGGCACTCGCGGTGGATCGCGACATCTTCGCACGTGCCATCACGCAGGCGCTGGAAGGACATCCCAATATTCGGATCATGCGCGAAGAAGTGACGGAGATCCCTGCGGATGCCGTGACGATTATTGCCACCGGCCCGTTAACCTCGGAGAAATTGTCGAAGGCCATCAGCGAGCTGACTCACGAACGGCACCTGTATTTCTTCGATGCGATCTCGCCGATTATCGATGCGGACTCCATCAACATGGACATCGTGTATCGTGCATCACGGTATGGGAAGGGCGGCGCGGACTACCTGAACTGTCCCATGGATGAAGCGGCCTATAATGCGTTGTACGATGCCATGATGGCGGCCGAAAAAGTGCAGCCGAAAGAATTTGAAAAGGTCGCCTACTTCGAAAGCTGCATTCCCATCGAAGTGATGGCTGAGCGGGGACGGCAGACCATGCAGTTTGGTCCGTTGAAACCAGTTGGCTTAGAGGATCCGAAAACCGGGAAGCGCCCCTATGCGGTGGTGCAATTGCGAACCGAAAATGTTCACGGCACCTGCTACAACATGGTCGGATTTCAGACCAAGCTCACCTATCCCGAACAGCGGCGGGTATTTCGAATGATTCCAGGGCTGGAACAGGCCGAGTTTTTGCGACTCGGCAGTCTGCATCGCAATACCTTCATCAACTCGCCGCAATTGTTGCGTGACACGCTCCAACTGAAATCCCGTGGCACCGTATTTTTTGCCGGACAATTGGTCGGTGTCGAAGGATACACCGAGTCTGCGGCGATGGGTGGAATCGCCGGTATCAATGCGGCGCGAGGTCTGGCTAACCAACCGCTCGTCACCCCGCCGCCGACTAGCGCGCACGGATGCCTGATGGCGCACATCACCAAAAGCGACCCGGCACATTTTCAACCGATGAACACCAATTTCGGACTGTTCCCGCCTGTCACCGTCAAGACGCGCGACAAGGATCAGAAGCGGCGTCTCATCCAGCAACGAGCTGTTGAGGATTTTGACGCATGGATCGCGCAATCCGGGCTTTCCTAGACGTTCTGGCTGTTCAGGAAGGCGCCTCCCCACAAACCATTCGTGCCTATGCGTCCGACCTGGCCCAGTTCCAGGCCTTTGCCCAGGCCGCGTTGAAGCCTCGCGGAGCGCTGGCTCTCGAGTCCGTGGAACCGGCGCTGATTCGTGAGTTCCTCGCCGCGCGTGATCGTCAGGGAGAGAAGAAAACGTCCCTGGCAAGAAAACTGGCCTGCCTGCGCAGTTTCTTTCGATACCTGGTTCGCGTCGGCGGGTTGGAGGTGAATCCGGCAGAAGATGTGCGCGCGCCGAAACTTCCCAAGCACCTTCCGCAGGTGCTCACGAAAGATGATGCCGGGGCGTTGATGGAGTTCCCCGATGGAGAAGTGCGGGAGGGCTTGCGGGATCGTGCCATCCTCGAAACGCTGTATTCAACGGGCGCGCGCGTCAGTGAATTGGTCGGCATGAATTGCGAGGATATCAACCGTAGCGAAGGCCTCGTGCGAGTGCGCGGCAAAGGGCGTAAGGAGCGGGTGATTCCTCTAGGCAACCGCGCCCTCGAGGCCATTGACGCCTACCATGCCCAAGCCTCAGCCGCAGCTGTCTTGCCATCGTCCGCTCGGCGATCGCCCAATCCTGTGGCTGTCTTTCGCAATCGTCGCGGAGGGCGATTGACCACCAGGACCATTGCCCGCATCGTGGCCAAATATTCGCAGCAGCTGACCGGAGGGGTGATTCATCCCCACACCTTGCGTCATTCCTTTGCCACACATTTGTTGGATGAGGGCGCCGATCTGCGCGCCATTCAGGAAATGTTGGGGCATGTCTCGCTCAGTACGACTCAAAAGTACACACATCTTGCGACAGACCAGTTACTCGCGGTATACGATCGCACCCATCCACGCGCCGTCACTGCGGCGGAGGCAGGTGAGATGAAGAAGCAGAAGGGCTCGCGATGATGATTCGATCGACCACCGTGTTGTGTGTCAGACGGGGCAATCAGGTGACGATGGGCTGTGACGGACAGGTCACCGTCGGCACCACCGTGATGAAACATAACGCGAAGAAGATGCGGCGCATGCACGGCGATACGGTTCTGTCCGGATTCGCCGGGGCCACGGCCGATGCCTTCACCCTGTTTGAAAAATTTGAAGCAAAATTGGCGGAATATCGCGGTAACCTGACGAGGGCCGCCGTGGAATTGGCGAAAGACTGGCGGACGGATCGGGTATTGCGGCGCCTGGAAGCGCTGCTGGCGGTCGCCGATCTTGATCACTCCTTCATCATTTCCGGCACCGGAGACGTGGTCGAGCCGGAAGACGGCATTCTGGCTATCGGATCGGGCGGGCCTTATGCATTGGCTTCCGCCCGTGCACTGCTGGCGCATTCCGAACTGGCTGCCGAGCAAATCGTCCGGGAATCCCTGATGATCGCCGGCGGGATCGACATTTATACGAACCAACAGATTGTGATCGAATCGCTCTCGCGTTAGGATCAGCCTGCCATGACGACCGAATCGACGTCCCGTGCGCTCAATGTGAATAGTCTCACGCCCCGGCAGATCGTCGAGGCGCTTGATCGGTATGTGATCGGCCAGCAGGATGCCAAACGTATGGTAGCGATTGCGCTCCGTAACCGATGGCGTCGGCAGCAACTGGCGCCGGAGTTGCGCGATGAAGTCATGCCGAAAAACATCATCATGATCGGGCCGACCGGTGTGGGGAAAACTGAAATCGCCCGTCGCCTGGCGAAACTCGCGGAAGCGCCGTTCATCAAGGTGGAGGCGTCAAAATTTACTGAGGTCGGTTATGTCGGCCGGGATGTCGAATCGATCATTCGTGATCTCACCGAGCTGGCGATCAATTTGGTGAAGACCAAACATTTGGAAGATGTGCAAGAGAAAGCTTCGCGGCTTGGGGAAGAACGGGTCCTCGATTTGCTGTTGCCTGGCGCTCCATCCCGTTCCGTCCCGCCCGGATTCGACCATTCCGGGTCGCGCGCCGATGCTGCTGAGCCGACAGAGTCGTCCGATGCCACCAGGTCGAAGCTTCGATTGCAATTGCGTGAGGGCAAGTTGGATCAGCGGTCGGTGGAGGTGGAGGTCAAGGAGCGGGCGTTGCCGCTAGGAGTGATCTCAAACGCGGGTGGCATGGAGGATCTGGAAGGGAACCTCCGCGACATGCTGGGCGGCATGTTCCAGGGGAAGAAAAAAAAACGAGTGATGAAAGTCCCCGATGCCCTGAAGCATCTCACCCAAGAGGAAGCGCAGAAACTGATCGACATGGACGAGGTGGTGCGGGAGGCCATCACGAAAGTTGAGCAGACCGGCATCGTCTTTTTAGATGAGATCGACAAGATCGCAGGCCGTGAGCGGGCGATGGGCCCGGATGTGTCGCGTGAGGGGGTGCAGCGCGATCTCTTACCGATTGTGGAAGGATCCACCGTCAGCACGAAACACGGCGCCGTGCAGACAGACCATATCCTTTTCATCGCCGCCGGGGCGTTTCATGTGGCGAAACCGTCGGACCTGATCCCTGAGCTTCAGGGCCGTTTTCCTATTCGCGTCGAGCTGGCGCCTCTCACCAAAGAGGATTTTGTGCGCATCCTGACCGAACCGCGGGGAGCGTTGGTGCGCCAGTATCACGCCTTGATGGCGACGGAAGGGCTCACCGTTGAGTTTACGGAGGACGGATTGGCGGAGATCTCGGCGACGGCGGTGCAAGTCAACGAGCGCACCGAAAATATCGGCGCTCGGCGTCTGTTCACGATCATGGAGCGGCTGCTCGAACAGGTCTCGTTCGAAGGGTCGGAGTTGCAACAGAAGACGGTTGTGGTAGATGCCGGGTACGTGCGGGAACGTTTGCAGAACATTGTGAAGGATCAGGACCTGAGCCGCTATATTCTGTAGGCGGGGCCAGGGAGCGCGAGGAGTGACGCATGAACAAACTGATTAAGAAAGCCGACGTGCTGATCGAGGCGCTGCCCTACATTCGGACGTTTAAGGGCAAGACCGTCGTCATCAAGTACGGGGGGCATGCGATGACGGATGCCTCGCTCAAGGCGCGGTTCGCGCAGAACGTCGTGTTGCTGAAGTATGTGGGACTGAACCCCGTCGTGGTGCATGGCGGCGGTCCGCAAATCGACCAGATGTTGGATCGGTTGGGCATGGAGGCGAAGTTTCGGCATGGAGTGCGGGTGACCGATGCTGCCACCATGGAAATTGTGGAGATGGTGCTGGCCGGACGGATCAATATGGAAATCGTCGATCTTCTCAACCGGCATGGCGGCCAGGCCGTCGGGCTAAGCGGCAAAGACGGCGGGTTGATGTTGACCAAGCCGTTGACGGCGAAGGCCTGGGCGGAAAGCATCGAAAAGGACATCGATGTCGCGGAGAGCGACGCGGACTTCGGGTTTGTCGGAGACGTGAAGTCGATCGATCCCACGTTGCTTCTGAAGCTCCAGGAAGATCACTACATTCCGGTCATTGCGCCCATCGGAACGGACCGGGAAGGCAACACGTACAACATCAATGCCGACCTGGTCGCGGGGGCAATCGCTGCCGCGCTGAAGGCGGAAAAGCTGGTGATGTTGACCGACGTGAAGGGCATTCGTGATGCTAACGGCCGCCATCTCTCAACGGTCTCCCGTAAGGACGTGCAGCGCATGGTCAAGCGCGGCACCATCAGCGAAGGGATGTTGCCCAAGGTGCATGCCTGCCTGGATGCCTTGGCCGGTGGTGTGGGAAAAGCGCATATCGTCGACGGGCGTGTGCCGCATGCCATTCTGTTGGAAATTTTCACCCACAAGGGTATCGGCACTGAGATCGTCGCGTAGTCAGTGAACCAACCACGCAGGTACACTTCAACCACAAGTGAGTGGGCGCCCGAGTTTCCGGCTCCCGGATATCGAGTGGGGCAGGATTGCGCCGGCGCTGAGCGGAAGGCCGGGCACTTCCCGGTCGCCTGCCTTGTCGCCTATTCTCATAAGGAGCATGGGCAGTGTCATGAACAGTTCAGGATGTGGAGCCATGTCCTCATCGACCTGGCCAGGACGGAGAAACATGGCGCGTAAGATTGTGACGGTAGACTCTGCCACCAGGCGGGCGATCAAGGAGATATTTGCGCGGCTCGACTATGCCCGGCTGGGCCCGATTTATTGCGACGAGGGCGGTGATGAATTTTGGGCCGCGAAGCGAGGCCTCTGTCAGCGTCTCGGAACCCATGTGGCCACTGCGTTGAAGGCCCGGCTCAAGCCAGGCGGCACGAGTTTGTATGTAGGCGCCGGCGTGGCGGAGATTCCGCCGCTGGTGATGGAAGCGCTGGAGCTGGATCGGCGAGTGGTGGCCTGTAACTTACGGCGGCAGGAGGTGCTTGTCCTGAATCGTGCCTGCGGTGAGCTCCCCATCCGGTTTCAGCATCTGGATGCTGGTTCGGTCAAACAGCGCGTAGATCACCTCTGGTTGGTCAGTGTGCTGAATGATCCTGAACGCTTTCCGGAATTATCGGTGCTGTCTTATGGGAGAGCGAACCCCGTGACGTTCAATGCGAAAAAATTTGTTACGCAACAACGCACGGTTGCCCGAGTGGTCGATCGTTGCTTGAGCCGATTGACTGTGCCGGGCTTGGTGACCACCACGGTTGAAGAGGCAGTGTGGGTTGCCGAGTGGTGCCATCGGCGAGGCATACCCTACCGAATTGATGAGCGGACGTACGCCTCGCCTACAGTCGGTGATCCCATCTGTCTGATGCAAATCGGATGAGCTGCGGCACGGATTGTTGTGGCCCCGTTAGACCCAAAAGCCCGGGCGTGGTTTATCGGGTCCCAAGAGGTACTGGCGGGAATACCGGATATAGTTCTGCGCCGACTCACGAATCCATCCCAGTTCCTGTTCGGTCACCGGACGTTTGACCTTAGCCGGTGAGCCCAGGATGAGACTCTTGGGCGGAACGATCGTGCCTTCTGTGACGAGCGCTCCTGCGCCGACGACGGAGTCTTCCCCGATCACCGCGCCGTCCATGATGATGGCGCCCATCCCGACCAGCACCCGATTCTGAATGGTGCAGCCGTGTAGCACCACGTGGTGCCCAATGGTGACGTCGTCGCCGATGACGAGCGGGTGCGTGTCGTGCGTGACATGCAACATGCAGAGGTCCTGTACGTTGGTCCGATGGCCGATGCGGATGTAGTTCACATCCCCGCGGATGACGGCATGGAACCAGGCGCTGCACTCTTCCCCCATCACGACGTCGCCGATGATGACGGCCGTCTCTTCGATGAAACAGGACTTCGGAACGGTCGGTGTGATGCCTTGGAACGTACGGATCATGCGCCCAATCTAGGGTAGCTTAGGGCGAATAGCAAGAGACCTCGTTTGACAGACTTTTCCGCCGTCTCGTAGACTGCCAGGTTATGGCTTCATCATTGATTACTCCCTCGCGGGCGAAACGGAAGAAACCTACCATCGGCTTTGTGAACCTGGGTTGTTCGAAAAACCAGGTGGATTCCGAGGTTATGCTGGGCACGTTGGTGGCCGGTGGGTTCCAACTGACCGGCGACGCGCGTGCGGCCGAAGTGGTCATCATCAATACCTGCGGCTTCATTGAAGAGGCGAAGCAGGAGTCGATCAACAGTATCATCGAACATGGACGTCTCAAGAAATCCGGTTCCTGCCGGGTGTTGATCGCGGCGGGCTGCCTCGCGCAGCGCTATCAGGGCGAGCTCTTGAAGGAACTGCCGGAGTTGGACGGTGTGGTCGGAACCGGCGAATTCGGACGGATCGCAGAAATCTGCCGCAGCCTCTTGGCCCCTAAAAAACGCCAGCAACGTCTCTGGCTGGGGCAGCCGCCGTATCTCTACGACGCCGACACGCCGCGCGTGCGTCTGGGGACGCCCCACAGCGCCTATCTCAAAATTGCCGAAGGGTGTAACCGGAACTGTGCCTTCTGCGCGATTCCGATCATGCGCGGCAAGCAACGGAGCCGCCCGATCGCATCGATCGTGGCAGAGGCGAAGCGGTTGGTCCAGGACGGGGTCAAGGAGCTCAACCTCATTTCCCAGGACACCATCAACTACGGGGTCGATCTGGGGCTCAAACAGGGACTCACGGCGCTGCTGCGTGAATTGGTCACCGTGGAGGACGCGCGGTGGATCCGGCCATTTTATTTATATCCGCAACAGGTCACGGAAGAGTTACTGGATCTCTATGCCGGCGAGGCGCGTATCACCAAGTATCTCGACATGCCGCTGCAACACATCAGCGACGGGATGCTGAAGCGCATGCACCGATTGGGAGACCGCAAGCACCTGACGACGCTGGTCGAACGTATTCGCGCCAAGATTCCCGGTGTCTTTTTTCGAACGGCCTTTATCGTCGGCTTTCCCGGCGAGACGGATGATCAGTTTGAAGAGCTCAAACAATTCATCCTCGACATGGAGTTTGATCGTGTGGCGGTGTTTCTGTATTCCGATGAGGAAGGCACGTCGGCCGTCGATCTCGATCGAAAAGTCGACCAGGCCGTGATGGAGGAACGGCGCAATGAGCTGCTGGCGCTACAGGAATCGATTTCGGAGTCTAAAAACCGTGAGTACCTCGGCCGCACCATTGAGGTGTTGGTAGATGGGGTTTCTGAGGAGTCTGATCAGTTACTTGAAGCGAGGCATCAAGGCCTGGCGCCTGAAATCGACGGGGTGGTGTATTGTGAGCGCGGGGTTGCCAAACCGGGCGATTTCCTATCGGTCACGGTGACAGACGTCGCCGGGTATGATTTGATTGCCCAGCCTGCCGGCCGCGCCGACAAGCCAAAAACTACTTCTTCCTCTTCTCCTGGTTTGCTCATGCCCAAAAAGGCCGGGGCAGGCTACCGGTAAGCTTCTGCTCACCGGCAACCCGCGCGCCCCCCTCTACTCACTCTTAGATCTTCGCGCTGAGATACAGGGATGCGCCGCGCCGGTTGATCAAGACCAAAACGGTTTGGCCTTTCTTGAGATTCGACGCGGCCTGATCAAAGTCCTTCATCGAGGTCACCGGCTTGCGATTGATTTCCCGGATGACGTCTCCGGGCATCAATCCAGCCCGTTCCGCGTCGCTTTCCGGATCGACAGTGGTGACCACGACGCCTTGAATCTTTCCCTTCAGCCCGAGCTCCTGGGCCGTGTCCCGGTCAAGTTCCTGCACGGCAAGGCCTGCCAAGGGCTGGTCCGATGGGCCGGACTCGGCCTTGGCCACCTGTTGGTTGTCGGGAAGTTCAGCAATGGTTACGGCCAAATCCTTTTCCTGGCCGTCCCGCATCACTGTCACCCTGGCTTTGCTGCCGACCGCGGTTCGTGTGACCGCGCGTTGGAGAGTCACGGCGTCTTCAATCGGGGCGCCCTGAAAGGACAGGATCACGTCGCCCTGTTTGATCCCGGCTTTGTCCGCCGGTCCGTCTTCTTTCACATCGGTGACGACCGCGCCCTTGCTACCCTTGACGCCAAAGGACTGAGCGAGGTCATGATTCAAGTCCTGAATCCCGATACCAAGGTATCCTCGTACGACCTTGCCGGTCTTCACCAGACTTTCATAGATCGGCTTGCTCATGCCGCTTGAGACGGCGAACCCGACACCTTGGTAGCCACCGGTTTGCGAAAAGATGGCCGTATTGATCCCGATCAGTTCGCCCTTGGTATTGACGAGCGCGCCGCCGCTATTTCCCGGATTGATGGCGGCATCAGTCTGGATGAAATCTTCATACTGCGTAATCCCCATGTGCCCGCGGCCCAGAGCGCTGACGATTCCCAGGGTGACCGTGGAATTCAGTCCGAACGGGTTTCCGATCGCCAGGACATATTCTCCGACCTGAAGGCGACTCGAGTCGCCCCATGGAATGGTCGGGAGCTGAGTGCCGTCGATCTTCACCACCGCAATATCACTCTTGGGATCACTGCCGACGATGCGTCCTGTGAACTCCCGTTTGTCGGGCAGGGTCACGGTGACTCTTTTCGCTCCCGCGATCACGTGGTTGTTGGTCAGGACATAGCCATCGTGGGTGACGATCACACCCGACCCCTGCCCGCCGCCGCGCCGTTCCCTGGGCTCCATTGGCGGACCGAATCGGCGTGGTCCGAACGGTGAGCCGAAAAAGTCCTCCATTTTTCCGCGCGGTCGGGCCTGATCAGACACCTCCTCCGCGCCGCTGGTGGTGATGTTGACGACGGCCGGCGTGACCGTTTTGGCCACGTCTGCAAATCCTGCTGCCGGCAGGACACCTGTCATTGCCGCGGGACGATCTTCTGCAATCGGCGATGGATTCGAGGCGAGAGACGGTGAGAGCGGGGTATAACTCCAGATCAACCCCGCGCTCAACGCAGCGATACCGGCCAATACACTGACTGATTGTGTGGGTCGTTTCATGGGGGGGCTCCTCCTAGAATTCGGTGATCTGCCTGTGCGGGAGAAGATCCCGCAGTGACACCCATCTGGAAGGTAGCAGCCCTGGATGAGAAATCTATTAGCGCGGAATTAGAAGTCGTTAAGCTGCGGACGCGGCCACCGGAAGGACGAGAGTGAAGGTGGATCCTTTGCCGACCTCACTCTGGACCTCGATGTGGCCATGGTGGGCCTCCGCAATCCAGGCGCAGATGGCCAAACCCAGGCCGGTTCCCTTTTTCGTGTGGGCCCTCGCATCATCCGTGCGGAAGAAGCGATCAAAAATCTGTTTGTGCGCATCCTGAGGAATGCCGATCCCGTAATCGCGGACCGAGAGGCGCGCGGTTGGGCCTTCACCCCTCAGATCGATTTCCACCTTACCCCGGGGGTGCGAATATTTCACGGCATTGTCCACGATGTTGAGGATGAGTTCCCGTAGACGGAGTTCGTCGCCGCACACCGTGGCCGGCTGAATGGTGCCCATGATGACGTCCACCTCCCGCTCCTGGCCCAGCAGGCCGGCCTGACGCTGAATGTCTTCCACCAACGCCTCCAACCGGACCGGCTCACACTCCGTCTTCACTTGGCCCAAATCCGCCCGCGAGAGGAACAGGAGTTCCTCTACGATCCGCGACATCCGGTCGATTTCTTCCAGATTACTTTCCAGGACGGCAATGTAATCTTCGACGGGGCGAGGGCGGCGCAGCACCAGCTCGCTCTCGCCCTTCATGACGGTCAGCGGGGTGCGCAGTTCGTGGGAGGCATCGCTGCTGAATTGCCGGATTTGTGCGAAGGAGGTTTCCAGTCGCGCGATCATGTTGTTGAACGTATCGGTCAGGCGTCCGATTTCGTCGGAGGATCGTTCGGAGGTCAGGCGCTGCGTCAGATCGCCCGCGGCGATACGCTGCGCCGCCACGGTGATGGAGTCGACGGGACGCAAGGCGCGTCCTGCCAGAAACCATCCTCCGGCCAAAGAGACGACCAGTGCGATGGGAGCCATGACGACCAGAACCAGGAGGAACCGGCGGAGGGTTTCCTCGACACCTTCCAGGGTGGTGCCGACCTGGACGATATAGAGCAGGGAGCCGCGGTAAATAATCGGAACGGAAACCAGGCGCAGAGGCGGTTCGTTGGGGTATCTGGCTGACTCGAAGACGGTACTGCCGCCGAAAGCTGCTTCCAGGGCGGGACGGCTTAACGGCACGTCATGTTGTCGAATATTCGGGGAGCGGATGGTGATTGTGCCGGTCGGGCTGAAGATCTGAAAGAATTTGTCGATGCGGGTCAATTCCGGGAATTGACTTAAGAGGGCATCCTCATCGATCAAGGGCAGGAACCCCCTTGTCTCCAGAGATCGCACGGCCGCCGAGGCGGTTTCCTGCAACGACTCATCGACTTGGTCGCGGAGACTGCGGGCCGTGATGGTGTAGAGCACCACGGAGAACGTCATCAGGATCAGGGCCAGGGCCGTTCCGTACCAGAGTGTGAGCCGGACTCGAAGCGGCATCAGTCCACCTTGAGCATGTACCCACTCCCTCGGATCGTATGAATCAACTTCCGGGCCCGTCCGCGATCGATCTTATTGCGCAGGTAATTCACATAGACATCAATGACGTTGGTGAATGTATCGAAATCCTGATTCCAGACATGGTCGGAGATCATTGGACGGGTCAACACTCGCCCGGCATGGCGCATGAAATATTCCAAGAGCGCATACTCTTTGACGGTGAGGTCGATGCGTTGTCCTGCGCGAGTGACCTCGCGTGTGGCGGGGTTGAGCGCGAGATCGTCGATCTGGAGGGTTCCGGACGATTCGGCCGTTCCGCGCCGTAAGAGGGCCCGGACCCGCGCGAGCAACTCGTCGATGGCAAAGGGTTTCGTGAGATAGTCGTCCGCTCCGGCGTCCAGCCCCTTGACGCGTTGATCCACCTTCGATTGCGCCGTCAGGATCAAGACGGGCGTCTGAATCTTTTCTTTGCGGAGACGGGTGAGCACTTCCATGCCGGGGAGGCTCGGCAGCATGAGGTCGATCATGATGAGGTCGTAGCTGCCGATCAGGGCCAGGTCGAGGCCTTGCGCGCCGTCCTCACAGAGGTCGACGGCGTAGCTTTCTTCCTCCAGGGCCCGCTTGATGAAGGAGCCCACCTTGGTTTCATCTTCAATGACAAGAACGCGCATAGGTCAGACTCGTACGTCCGAGGATTATAACAGAGGCAGCCGGGTCTGTGAGCAGGTGAAACGTCTGTGTCAGGGGAGATCGGAGGAAGCCGGTATGGAGCGTCCGGCGGTTTGTAGGCGGCAGAGCGTGCGAATGTCTTTCCAGTCGTCTCCGGGGAGGAGCTGTTGCGCGTCAGGCGGCGGTGGGCCGGCTCGCGCGATGAGAGTGGCAAGCCGCTGGCCCATGTCCGGATGGGTCGAGAGAAAATCCGGCGATCCGGCATGATCCTGCTCGCCGTTCTGCATGGTTCCGTAGAAGGCAATCATGGCCGCGGGATCGAGATGGGCGGCCTGCATCATCCGAAGGCCTTCGAGATCCGCCTCCGTTTCGTGGATTCGGCTGTAGTGCAATGATCCCATCGTCCGTGCGCCTTCCAGCCCCCAGGCCAGCCCTCCTGACAGATCTCCCGAGATGGCGGCCAGCAGCAGCGTACCGGCGGTTTGCTCAAGAATGGCTTTAGTGGTATGGCGCTGATAGACATGTTGAAGCTCGTGCGCTAGGACCCCGGCGAGTTGTTCAGGGCTGGTCGTCTGCTCCAGCAGGCCGCGGAGAACCACCACTTGCCCGCCGGGGGCGGCAAACGCGTTGACGGCGGGGTCATCGACGACCGAGAGCGTGATCCGATAGGGAGAGGTTGGACGAGTTGCAGCCAATGTTTGCACGATCTGTTCGATCTTCTGCAGTCGCTCTGGATTTCTGCATTGCTGCGTCTCCGGCGCCAGATGTTCAACAATCTGCCGGCCAAGTGATTCCTCCCAAGTTGCCGGCACGTAAGGCGTGGCCGCGGAGGCGATACCTGGAATGCCCCACCGATACAGGCCGATGAGCATGAGCGCAACGACCACCGCCGCGCACAGGGTCCAGTACAGGCGCGCATGGCGCCACGAGGGATTGTGAAAATGTGGTGCGATGCCGGGTGCCGCCGTATGGATCTCGGTCAACAATGCGGGGGTGTCAATCACCACGGCTTCTGCCGGTTCAGTCCCGAACTCCAAGCGGACCGGTTCGCCGCGGTAGGTCCCTTGCGTTTGACGAATCTGGCCATAGGGCCACTGCTTCTTGCTGCCGTCGGGCATGGCGATCTGCAACGCTGCCGGGGTGACGCTGAGGGTGACGCGGTGCCGTGTGGCAGTGCGGCCGTCGAGGTAGTGGGCGGTCCGGCCGGTGGGCATATTCACTAGTCCATGTCGAAGCCGGTGTCGAGGAGGTTCGACAAGCCTTCACCGGTGACCGATGCTTCGGTGGTGTCTTGCAGCACGCGATCGAGATCGATGGAGCCCTGCAGCGACAGCGTACCCATGATAAAGCGGGCATTCCGAACCGTCACCCAGGGCCAGGCCCATCCTAGTGTCACCAGCAGGAGCGCGAGGTTGCCCAGGCATAGGGTGAACAGCCTTTGCCAGGTGAGGTCGGAGGAAAAACGGGCTTCGCCGAATGAGGTGTGATCCCAGAAATATTTTTGCTTTTGCCCGAGCAGCCAGATCCACAGTGGCCCGAGCACGAAGGGAATCAATAGCAACGTCAGTCCCGCATTCGTTAATTGGAATGCCAGGGCGAAGCCGCACAGGCCCAGGACCGCATAGGTGGCGAACAGGGTGACAGCGAAGGGAAGCATGATGCCGGATCCGTGGCCGGTGAACCGGAATCGCCGGTTGCCGAAGTGGGTGTGGGAGTGGAGAAACGCTTGGCGTTGGGTTTGGAAATAGGGATAGTACGTGCCCAGAGTCAGGACCGTGAAGAACCACCCCCGAAAATAGAGTTTCAGGAAATCAGTGGTACGCCCGCGAAAGGAGAAACGGATGCCTCGCCACGAAGTGCGCGCGCAGCGATAACGGCGCGCGTTCACAATCGCGACCGGGACGTAGAGGAACAGCACCAGGCCGGCCATCGCCTGGAGCAACACATCGATCCACTGGGGAAGCTCCAGAAACGTATGCGCGGCGCTCAGAGAGAAATACGGGATGCCGAAGACCAACATGGCTTTCAGAAAGCCTTGATAGAGTTCCTTGCCGGTCCCGTGATACGCGAACCGATCCCCTGCAAAGGATGTCTGACTGAACAGGTATCGACGGATCTTCGCCTTGGCCCAGAAGTGATACCCGCCCAGCGTGATCAACGTAAGGCAGACGTTCACGACGTGCATGCCCAAGAGCGTCCCGCCCACTCCATGAAAGGCCGCGCGTATGGGCGGAGACAATGAGGCGGTTGCGCCGGAGGTGGCCGAGGCGTCAGGAACTGCGGAAGGCTTGTCGTGTTGGTTCGGCGAGTCTTCGTCGGAGCGTAATGATATCGCCTCGACCACCGCGAATCGGGCACCGCAGGTGGGACAGGTGCTGCGAGACGCGCTCGTCAATTGCTCCAGGGCGCGGACCCGATACCGGCTGAGGCAGCGGTGGCAGGTGACGCGTGCGGCGCTCGTGTCGTCATGCAATGCCGCAGTGGTCATGATTCAGCAGGCGGCCTGATGACCCAAGGCGCAGGCCTGCTGCAATCCCTGTAGGAATCCTGCGCTATCGCCTTTGCCTCGCTTCACGATGGAGCGTTCGAAATAGGCACGTCCGTGTTGTGGTTGGTGTGTGAGGAACTGATCCCACAGCGTGAGGGCCTGATCCCATTGTCCCCGCGCAGTGTGTACGGATGCAGCGGCGTTGTAGGCATTGAAGGAGGTAGGATTCAAACGGATGGCGGCATGAAAAGCGATCAGTGCTTCGTCGGGCGCGTCCTTTTGGAGCAGGGCGGTCCCGCGTCCGTAATAGGCTTCATCATCATCGGGGTCCAGATTCAACGCGTCGGCATAGGCGAAGAGCGCCTTGTCGATCTGGCCGTGTTTTTGGAATGCGATGCCTTCCGCGCGTTTGGCTTTGGCGTCAGAAAACTCTCTGCCGCTGTGCGCGCGCAGCAGCGCGATCAGTTCGGGATCCTCGTCGTGTTGTGCGATTTCCAGCGGGGTCTCGCCGTGGCTCTTCTGATTCACCGGAATGCCCCCTTCGAGCAGGGTCTCTGTGGCGGCGAGATGCCCATGCCGTACCGCCCGATGGAGTGCCGAATCGCCGCAGGTGCAGGTCACTCGGAGGTCGGCCCCGTTCGTAAGGAGCACGTTGATGGTGTCGGCATGGCCCTGGTCAGCCGCAGCCAACAGCGGGGAGAAGCCCTGTTTGCCCTTTGCATTGGGGTTCGCTCCGTGCTGCACCAGCAACGTGACCATCTCGCTGTGCCCGCGCTTGGCTGCTTCAAACAATGCCGTCCGTCCATTGCCGTTGCGTTGGTCCACCGCGTGCCCCTCTGCCAGGAGTGATGCGGCTGCTGCCTGATCGCCTCGCGCCGCGGCAAGGTGGAGCGGCGTCCAGCCATTGGCCTTCAAAATAAACGGCGACAGCACCAAGCCATCGATCTCGTAAGGGTCGTGGGTCGTTTTGATTTGTCCCAGCATCCAGTAGGCCATTGCCGACAACAGCACATAATTCAGCACACAGGCCAGGACAGCCACCGCGATTCCTGTGAGCCGGCGTGACAGATCGACAGGCCGGTTTTCGTCCCACGATCGACGGGTGCTCTCTTCATCGGTCGGCCCTGCCGCCGGGTTGAGCACCAGGAGGTTGGCATGGCAGGAAGGACAGGGAAATGGGTGCAATGGGTGACCAGCCACTGGTGCACAGGCAGTGATGGCCTGGCAAAAGGGGCAGATGACGCTCTGCGCAGAGTCCGATGGTATGAGTGCAGGGGATGCAGTGAGTGCTGCGCCGGGGTGAACGGTAGTCATGGTGCCTTACGACCCTTCGCCCGGGCGCGTGCTGGACGGTCCCGTCAGTGGGGTGATCGGTGATTATTGAAAAGGATAGCGCAAAACCGGAGGAGCGCAACCGCCCGGAGGGCATGTGAGGGGCCCTTGCCCGGTCCTCGCTTTCAGGGACGGAGGAAGAGGCTGGAAACCACTGGGTTATGCTGGAGGAAAACGCGTAATGGTGACGGGGGCATAGGTCAGATGGGGACCATCTGGCCGGCGGTGGCTTAAAGAGTGGCGAAGCCAGGCCGTGTCGTTGCGGGTCGGGAAGTCGGCCCGATAGTGGGCCCCGCGGCTTTCTTCCCGTCCTATCGCGCTGATGACGATGGTCTCCGCGATCTCCAGCAGGCACTGCAATTCCAGCGCTTGAATCAGGTCGGTGTTGAAGATCTGTCCCTTATCCTGGACGCACATATGTTGCGCGCGAAGTTTCAGGGCTTGAATGGCGGCGTGGGCCTGCCCCATGGATTGTCTTGTGCGGAAGATCCCCAGGTTCAGGCTCATGGTTTTGCCGAGGTCGTCCCGTATCTGCCAGGCGCGTTCGGGCCCGGGATTGCTCAGTAGGAGCTTCACGCGCCGCTCTTCATTCTGGAGAATCGCGTCGGGAGTCGGCGGCAGGTGACAGTTGCGGATCGACTCAGCAGCCCTCGTTCCTGCCCGGCGTCCAAAGACAATGGTCTCCAGCAGGGAATTGCCTCCCAATCGGTTGGCCCCATGCACGCTGACACAGGCACATTCGCCCGCAGCGAAGAGGCCAGGCAGGTCGGTTTCTCCCCAGGCATTGGTCCGGACCCCGCCCATCTGGTAATGGGCGCCGGGGCGGATGGGAATGGGTGTTTCGATGGGATCGAGCCCCGCGAATTCCATCGCCAACTCCCGAATTTGGGGGAGCCGCTCGAGGATCCTGGTGCGACCCAGGTGCCGGAGGTCGAGCAAGACACACCCGTCGACGCCGCGCCCTTCTTGAATTTCCTGCCCAATGGCCAAAGAGACGGTGGATCGCGTCGCCAGTTCCATTTGTTCCGGCGCATAGCGCTTCATGAACCGCTCCCCGAGCGTATTCAAGAGATAGCCGCCCTCCCCGCGGGCGCCTTCGGTGATCAAGATACCGGTGTCCCTTAACGTGGTGGGATGAAACTGGACGAACTCCATATCCTTCAGCGGAATGCCGGCTCGATACGCCAGGGCCATTCCATCTCCGGTGTTGATCACGGCATTGGTGCTGGTGGAAAAGACGCGGCCGCTCCCCCCCGTGGCAAGAATGACGGCTTTCGCGCGCAGGGCCTGCAATCCTCCATGGATGAGATTCCAGGCGACCACTCCGCAGCACCGTCCCTGTTCGACCAGCAACGCCGTGACGTACCATTCCTCGTAGACCTTGCAGCGACGTTTCATCAGTTGTTCGTACATGGCGTGCAACAGGGCGTGCCCGGTGCGGTCGGCGGCATAACAGGTTCGTGGATACCCGGCTCCTCCGAACGGGCGTTGGGCGATGCGCCCTTCCGGGGTGCGACTGAAGATCACGCCCATGCGTTCCAACTCTAAAATGTCCTGCGGCGCTTCCCGGCACATGGCCTCGATGGCGTCCTGATCGCCCAGGTAGAGTCCCCCCTTGGCCGTGTCATAGGCATGGGCTTCCCAGGAGTCTTCTGCGCCGATGGCTGCATTGATGCCTCCCTGGGCGGCGACGGAATGGCTGCGGACCGGGTGAACCTTCGAAAGGAGCGCGACATTGATGTCGGCCGGCACGGCTATGGCCGCCCGCATACCGGCGAGTCCTGCTCCGACAATCAGGATGTCATGGGTGATCATAGGTCTTCCAGTCCCGGTACCGTTCACTCGGCCCACGGCCGCCCTGCGCATGGGGATTCGATGTCACTATTACGCCATGGAAATTTGGAAAACAAGCGAGGGGAGATGCCTGCTGAACGCTTGGAAAACTCTGTGCTGCATGATAGGTTACCTCACGCTGCCTCGAATGATCGAGTGCGTCACCTTATAGCAGGACTTCACCCCCATGCCAGACCCTCACTTTCTTGAGCCGAACGATTCGTTTGTGCCCCGCCATATCGGTCCGACGGGGTCCGAGATCCAGGCGATGTTGGAGACAGTGAACCTGCCTTCATTGGAGGCACTCGTCGAGGCGACAGTTCCCTCCGATATTCGCCTGCAGACTGTTGTGGCTGTGCCGCCCCCCCGCGGCGAGCAGTCGGTGCTGGCGGAACTCCGCGGCATGGCGGATCAGAACCAGGTCTGGCGTTCCCTGATCGGGATGGGCTACTACGATTGCATCACTCCGCCGGTGATTCAGCGCAATATTCTCGAAGATCCGGGCTGGTATACGCAATACACCCCCTATCAGGCCGAGATTGCTCAAGGTCGTCTCGAAGCGCTGGTGAATTTTCAGACTATGGTGGCGGATCTGACAGGATTGCCGCTTGCTAATGCGTCTTTACTTGATGAGGCCACCGCCGCGGCCGAGGCGATGACCATGTGTGCCGCCATCTCCCGCGCGGCGGGGCACGAGCGGAAGAAGTTCTTTGTCTCTGAGAATTGTCATCCGCAAACGATCGCGGTGGTTCAGACCCGTGCGGAACCGTTGGGCATCGCCCTGCACATCGGCGCGATTCAGTCGCTGGACCTCTCCTGTGGCGAGTTCTTCGGAATGTTGCTCCAGTATCCCTCGACGGACGGATACGTGGGTGATTACAGCGAGTTCATCATGCGGGCGCATGCCGCCGGGGTTTATGTGGTGGTGGCGACCGACTTGCTTGCGCTGGCCCTGCTGCGTCCTCCGGGAGAATTCGGCGCGGATGTCGCCGTCGGTTCCAGTCAGCGGTTTGGTGTGCCGTTGGGGTTCGGTGGTCCGCATGCCGCGTTCATGGCCACGAAGGAAGAATTTCGCCGGCAGATGCCGGGACGGATCGTCGGCGTGTCGAAAGACGCGATCGGCCGTCCGGCCTATCGCCTGTCGCTGCAAACCAGAGAACAGCATATCCGTCGGGAGAAGGCCACGAGCAATATCTGCACGGCGCAGGTGCTGCTGGCGGTCATGGCTGGGATGTACGCCGTCTATCACGGACCTTCGGGGTTGCGGAGGATTGCGGAACGGATTCATGGCCTCACGATGGTATTGGCCGAAGGGTTGCGCCGGCACGGCTGCGCAGTCGGGCTGGAGCCCGTCTTCGATACGCTGCGGGTTCCGCTTTCGCCGGCGCAATCGGACACGATTGTGAACCGGGCTCGGCAACAGAAGATCAATCTCCGCCGGTACGATGATCATAGCCTAGGATTGTCGCTGGACGAGTGGAGTAGTGTGGAGGAAGTGCGGCAGCTGCTGGCGCTCTTTGTCGGCCAGGAAATTTCTGCTGACGAACTGCAGACCATTCTCGACTCGGTCGACGTTCGATATCCGGCGGGCCTTGCACGGACCAGCGCCTATCTCACGCATCCGGTGTTTCACCGGTATCACGCGGAACACGAGTTGTTGCGGTACGTCCATCGTCTGCAGTCCCGGGATCTCTCGCTGGTGCATTCCATGATTCCCCTGGGTTCCTGCACGATGAAGTTGAATGCGACGGCGGAAATGCTCCCAGTAACCTGGCCGGAATTCGGGCGGCTGCATCCCTTTGCCCCTGCCGATCAGGTGCAGGGATACCAGATGTTGTTCGGACAGCTCGAGTCCTGGCTGGCGGAACTGACCGGATTTGCCGCGATCTCGTTGCAACCCAATGCCGGATCGCAGGGCGAGTACGCCGGATTGATGGTGATCCGCGCCTATCACCGGCATCGGGGCGAGACCCAACGCGATGTGTGTCTGATTCCGGTCTCGGCGCACGGGACAAATCCGGCCAGCGCGTCGATGTGCGGCATGACGGTCGTTCCCGTCGCCTGCGATCAGCGCGGCAATGTGGATCTGGCGGATCTCGAGGCCAAGGCGACGCAGCATCGCAACCGCCTGGCGGCTCTCATGGTCACCTATCCTTCAACACACGGCGTCTTCGAGCAAGGGATTCGCCGCATGTGCCAGATCGTGCATACCCATGGCGGGCAAGTCTATATGGACGGCGCCAACATGAATGCGCAAGTCGGGCTCTGCCGGCCGGCCGATCTTGGCGCAGACGTCTGCCACCTGAATCTCCATAAAACTTTTTGTATTCCTCATGGCGGCGGCGGACCCGGGATGGGCCCGATTGGTGTTGCCCGGCATCTCGTGCCTTTCATGCCGGGGCATCCGGTCACGAAACTGGGCGGACCGCACTCGATCGGACCGGTGGCGGCCGCTCCCTACGGCAGTCCCAGCATCCTCACCATTTCGTGGGTCTACATTGCGCTGATGGGGCGGGAAGGTTTGACCAAGGCGACGCAGATAGCAATTCTGAACGCGAACTATATGGCCAAACGGCTGGAGAAGTATTATCCGGTCCTGTATAGCGGGGCGCGCGGGTTTGTTGCGCACGAGTTCATCCTTGATCTGCGCCCGCTTAAGGAGAGCAGCGGAGTGGAAGCGATGGATGTAGCCAAGCGCCTCATGGACTATGGATTTCATGCTCCCACGGTGTCCTTTCCGGTGGCTGGTACCTTGATGATCGAACCGACGGAGAGTGAAGTGAAGGCGGAGTTAGACCGGTTGTGCGAGGCTTTGATCGCAATCCGTGGCGAGATTCAAGCCATCGCCGAAGGCCGGCAGCCTCGTATGGGCAATGTGTTGAAGAATGCGCCTCACACGGCATGGGCGGTGACCGCCGCCGAGTGGACGAAGCCCTACTCGCGCGAGGAGGCGGCGTTTCCTGCTCCATGGGTTCGCGAGAACAAATTTTGGCCGAGTGTGGGTCGGATCGATGAAGCCTATGGCGACCGCCACCTCTTTTGTACCTGTCCGCCGGTGGATGCCGCCTCGTAGTTGGTCTTCGGGCGGCGACGCGTCCTGGAAGGCCGCCGCTGGTGGTCGGAGGCAGGGGCGTGCCGTCGTTCAGATCGCGGCCGGTTGTCTGCTGCTCGCCCTCCTTTTTGCGGTGCCACTGTGGGCTTCCACGGAATCGACCGCCATCTCGGAGACTCACCCGGAGGATCGCCCGCTCGAAATCGTATCCGGAATAACCTATCGCGCCGGGGCCAGGCTGAAAATTCCTGGGACTGATTGGTCGTTCGTCGTTCCCGATCGCTGGCAAAGCAATCGTCCTGACGATGCGGAGATGCCGTTTCTCATGCCTGAGGCGGGCAAGGAACTCGGGATGATCTTCCCCCTTACCGAGGTCACGCGTGAGGCGGTCCGAGAGCAACTCAGTCAGCCCTTGTCGTTGCTCCATGGCTTGTCCTTTGTCCCGGCTGGTCCTGGAGTTGAGACCGAAGCATCGGTTGCCCAATCGTATCAGGGTGAAGAAATGGCTGGTCGAGCGTTGGCGGTCATAGGGCCAGGAAATATAGCGGTGATTTATTTCCTCATGGGGCCACCTCAGGAGGCGTCTGCCTTCCACTCGATTTTGGAACAACTCAGGCAATCCACCCGCTTCGGCGAGTCCGGTTCGGGGCGTGACGTCGGTTTGTAGAAAGAGTCGAACCGTGGGTATGGAGCGAAGGTAGCCGCATGCCCTTCATCCGAATCGTCATACCGTCGAGACATGCAGAAAACTTCTCCGACCAAAGTCATTATTGATACCGATCCCGGGGTCGATGACGCGTTAGCGCTCCTGTTGGCGCTCGCGTCGCCGGAGCTGGAAGTGGTGGGGGTCACCACGGTCTGCGGGAATGTGCCTGTTGGGCAAGGGACAAAGAATCTGTTCCGTCTGCTCAACCTTCTAAAAACTCCACCGGGCCTGCTGGTGGGACAGGGGGCCGCGCGGCCGTTAGAGGAAGATCTTGTGACGGCTGTTCAGGTGCACGGCAGCGATGGGTTTGGCGAGCTGGACTCCCTGCTGACTGCGGCGGGGGCGATGCGGTACCCGCCGGTTCGTCTGCCGCCTGTCCTTTCTACCGCGCAGGATGTCTGGAACGAATGTATTCGCCGGTATCAAGATGACGTCACGTTGATTACCTTGGGTCCGCTGACGAACGTGGCTGTGGCGCTGAAAGTGAATCCCTTAACCGTGCAGAAGTTTCGCTCGGTGATCGTAATGGGAGGTGCGATTGGGGTACCCGGCAATGTCTCGCCAGTGGCCGAGTTCAACATGTATGTGGATCCGCATGCCGCGCATCGAGTATTTGAGGCGGCGCTTCCGTTGACCCTCGTTCCGCTCGATGTGACGACCCGTGTCGGGGTGCCCCGGGATGTTTTGAAGACATGGACCGCCGCCTCACGCGATCCGCTCTGTCGCATCGTGGCCGATATGACCGCCAAGACATTTGACTTTGCCGAACATATTGAAGGTCATGGACTGCTTTATTTCCATGATCCATTAGCTATTCTTGCGGCCGTCGAGGCTCCGCTGCTGAGGACGGAGTCGCTTCATGTGGAGGTTGAAATGGTCGGGCGAGTGTCTCGCGGAGCCACCGTTGCGGATCGACGCCATCGCAAGCCGGAGGAGAAAGCGAGTCCGAATATGCAGGTGGCGGTTGATGTCGACGCCGAACGGGCGTTGAGCTTGATTCGCAGTCGATTATGCCCATGGTCGTAGTGATTGGCTCCAGCAATATCGATCTGACGGCGACGGTCGATCGTTTGCCGGGTCGGGGCGAGACTGTGCTCGGACAACATTTCGTGCAATCGTTCGGCGGCAAGGGAGCGAATCAAGCCGTGGCGGCGGCACGCGCCGGAGCCGACGTCGGGTTCCTCAGCAAGTTGGGAGTGGACGCGAACGGCGCACTGATGGAGCAGTATCTGGCCGCGCAGGGCCTGGCGCACAAGGTTCTGCTTCGCGATGCTGACACGCCGACGGGTGTGGCGATGATTCTGGTCGATGGGGCTGGCGACAATCAGATCGTCGTTGTTCCAGGGAGCAATCGGCGTCTCCTTCCCGCGGATATACGACGACATGCCGGGCTGGTGGCCGGAGCACGGGTGCTCCTTGTTCAAATGGAAATTCCCCTCGAAACTGTCGAGGCGTCCTTGCTGTTGGCTAAGCGACAGGGCCTCGTCACGATTCTCAATCCGGCTCCGGCCTGTCCATTGCCGCCGGAGTTCCTGCGAATGGTGGATATTCTCACGCCGAATGAAAGCGAAGCCCGCTTCTTGACCGGCGCGACCGACCCGACTGAAGCGGCACATCGGCTGGCGACGGGTGGCGCGGGAACTGTCGTAGTGACCTGCGGTGCGGAGGGTGCGGTGCTGTCACGCGGCAAGGCCGTGACGCATGTTCCCGCCTTTGTCGTGGACCCGATTGACTCGACGGGCGCCGGGGATGCGTTTAATGGTGCGTTGGCCTGTGCCTTGGCTGAAGGGCTGCCGATCGAGGTGGCAGTAGATTGGGCCAGCGCTGCCGGGGCATTGACGACGACTGCTTGTGGGGCCCAGCCATCGATGCCTGCCAGGGGCGAGATCGACCGACTCTGTCGGTTCGGCGCGAGAAGGATGCGGTCACCCGCTTAATTTCCTTTTGCAGATTGGGCTCGCAGTTCTATGAGAACTTGTCGCGCTTCGGGTATGAAGTCGGCGCGCTGCAGTGTTTGGGCGAGATCCAGAGCTTTGGTCGCAATAGCGACGGCTTCTTCATGTCGCCCGCCGGCACAGTAGCTTTTCGCCAGACTCAGCCGGGCATTGACGGCTGCCGGTTCCCGGGCAATCACCTGCCGCAGCAGCAGTTCCCCTTTTTCCTTGTCTCCCCCCATGAATCCCGGGACGCGAACCAGAACGGTTCCCTTCGCCGAGAGTGCGTCTAAATGGTCCGGGGCCAGTTCGAGGCTGCGGTTCAGCTCCTTCATCATTCGACGGAATCCAAACAGCGACGAGAGGCTTTCCCCGTCCACCCGCAGCTGCTCCCCGAGATTGCAGAACAGCGCAAAATGGGCGTCGGCGGAGGACTCATCCGCTTCAACAGCCTGCTCTCCCAAGGCCTGTCCGGAGGCAAAGTGTTGAATCCGATCGGCACGAGATTGGGCCTGTCGACCCAGCGCGCATTCCTGCATGGCATCGGCTGTGAGCTGCTGCACCGGCGTACCTGCGGACGCCTGTTCGGTGATAGCGGCCAGACTGAGTGCGTGCACCAATACTGTTCCCCAAAATTTCATGGACACCGATTGTGAGGGGTGGATGAAAATAAGGGACAAATTTTACAGCAATGATCAGACTGAATTCCAGAGTATGGCAAGGCAGACGGGAGCGTGGTCCTGGGTGGCCTATCGGGGAAAGGTCATGGTCCAAGGCGCGAGCGTGCGAAAAGCGTCCAACATGGAGTGATAGGGGTAGGCCGCATTGCGTCCGCTCGGATTCGGGAGTAGCACGACGTTGGATTGGTAGAGCGTCACCTGCTGCAGGCCGGGCTTTTGGCCTACCTGTTTTGGTTCGAGCGGGAATAGCACCGGATAAAGCGTCATGCCGAGGAGTGCGACGACGCGTGGGCGATACCGGTGAATCTTTCGCATCAGCACCAAGCGACCTGCTGCGTAATCCCTCGGTGTGAGACTCTCCATTCCCGCGGTCGGGCGGGAGGCGAGGTTGGTAAGTCCCAACCCCCATTCGAGAAGCCGTCTGTCGTCCCGGTAGCTGAGAGGTTCCGGTACCAAGTTCGCCTCGTAGAGCAGTTTCCAGAAACGATTCGAGGGTCCGGCATAGTGATGGCGGAGCGAGGCTGAGCGTAATCCTGGATTGATGCCCACAAACAGAATGTTTAAATCCGGTGCGAGACGATCAGGAAGGGAAGACGGCCGTGGCATGGTGTTTAGGGATTCTGGTAGTGTCTGATCTCAACCGGTTCGAGGGGAGTTCAGGCTTATGGTGTCGAATTCAGGTGTGGTGAATGAGGCGATTTAGTAGTGGTCAGGCTATTCTGCCACAGAATGGGGGCCAGTTTCATGGCCTGTCGGGTGGACGTTATTATTTGAAGTGCGAAAAAACAATATGTTACGCACAAATTCCATACGGCAAGGACCTTGCTATATCCACGAACCGTCGGTCGTTGTCATTTCAAACCTAACAGGAGGTGAGTCAGAATGAAGAAGATGATGTTGACGGTTATGGCTGCTGCATTGCTGGTTGCGTTCAGCGCGCCTTCTTTCGCCGGTGAAGAGAAGAAGAAGGACGAGAAAAAGGGCGGCCACTTCTCCCAGACCCTCTTCGGTGAAGAGAAGAAGAAGGAAGAGAAGAAGGGTGGACACCTGTCCCAGACCGTGTTCGGCGAAGAGAAGAAGAAAGACGAGAAGAAGGGCGGCCACTAAGAACAACCCGTTTTCTGGCGAGGCTAGCTGGCTTGGGAGGTTTCCCATCCTGGGGGTGGGAAACCTCTTGGGTCGTTACCGGGTTCGTGCCTGCCGAATATAGACTGCTTGCAGCCCTACGATCGTTTTTCCGTCCCGTATTGTCCCGTCTTCAATTTTTGAGATCGCCTCGCGTAAGGGCATTTCCACGACTTCCAGCACTTCATCCTGATCTAACTTCTGGGTACCGATCATCAGGTCTGTCGCAAGATAGATATGAATGACTTCGTCGGCAAAGCCCGGAGCAGTGAAAATACTCGAGAGAAGCTCGAATCGGCCGGCCTTGTAACCGATCTCCTCTTCGAGTTCGCGAGCGGCACAGTCCAGCGGGTCTTCTTTGGGATGCAGTTTCCCGGCGGGGATTTCGTATATAAATCCATTCGCTGCATGACGGAACTGACGGATCAGCACGACCGTTCCATCTTCCTTCAGGGGGACAACGGCGGATGCGCCGGGGTGCCGGATGACTTCCAGGTCGATCGTGTGGCCGTTGGGCAGGCGCACCGTATCGACATTGAGCGTGACCACCGTGCCTTTGTAGATTGGTCTGACCATCCGTTACGGCGTGCCGGAAGATTTCTTGTAAAAGGGTGGTTTGACGATGACTGCCGGGCAAGCTTTGCCTCGGATATCAATCAGGATCGACGCGCCTGGTTGGGCTGCGGCGGAAACGACGTATCCCATGCCGATACCCTTTTGCAGAATCGGCGACAAGTTGCCGCTGGTAACTTCGCCGAGCTCGGTATGCGGCGCCTGAGCGCTGAGGATCTTGAACCCATGCCGTGGGACGGCTTTTTCAACCAATTCAAACGCGATGAGCCGTCGCGCTGGGCCCTGGGTATGTTGCGCAAGTAACTCGGTGCGGCCAATGAATTCTCCCTTGTCGAATTTCACCACCCATTCGGCGCCGGCTTCGATGGGAGTGGTCTCCTCGTTCATGTCGTTGCCGTAGAGCAAATAGGCCATTTCGAGCCGAAGCAAATCACGCGCGCCTAGCCCGGCTGGTTTGAGGCCCAGCGGACGTCCCGCTTCGAACAGGCGTTCCCAGGTTTCTGCGGCTCCCTTGGCCGGAAGATACAATTCATAGCCCAGCTCGCCGGTATAGCCCGTTCGCGTCACCAGCGTTGAGTGGCCATATAACATGGTGTCCAGGCAGTGACGGATTTTCAGGTTGTCGAGATCCGCCAGGCCGGCCGTGGTCAGAATGGCGCGCGAGGCGGGACCTTGAATCGCAATTTGTGCGAAGGCTGACGACCGGTCCTGGACTTTGCAGCCCTGAGCCTGCGCCACCTTTTCCTGCAGCCAGGCGACGATTTTCTCCCGGTTGGATGCGTTTACACAGACGAGAAATTCATACGGCTTCACATGGTAGATGAAAATGTCGTCTTTGATGCCGCCGTTCGGCGCACAGACCATGGAGTAATGCGACTGGCGAACCGAGAGTTTGGACACATCGTTCGTGGTGACCCGCTGCAGAAATGCCAGCGAGCCAGGCCCTGTGACGCTGATGCGCCCCATGTGACTCACATCGAAAAGTCCTGCGTGACGGCGGACCGTTTGGTACTCATCGACGACGCCGGAATATTGAATGGGCATCTCCCATCCGGCAAAGTCGACCAGCTTGCCTTGCGCCTTCCGGTGCGCATCGATCAGCGGTGTGTGTTTCATCGGATGTGTATGAAACCCATGGTAAATGTGCGAGGAGCCTGCCGCAGGTGTCCCGGTCCTACCGGACCTCCAGCAATTCTACGTCAAAGACCAGTGTCGCATTGGGGGGAATCACACCGCCGGCTCCGCGCGCTCCGTACCCCAGTTCCGGCGGAATGGTTAATTTCCGTTTGCCGCCGACTTTCATCCCGGCAACCCCTTCATCCCATCCTCGAATGACCTGGCCTGCACCGATTGGAAACGAGAATGGATCGCGGCGGTCGACGGAGCTGTCGAATTTCTTTCCGTTCGTCAGCCACCCGGTATAGTGAACGGTGGCGAGATTGCCCGACGCGGCTTCACGGCCGGTTCCTACGACGACGTCTACATATTTGAGCCCAGAGGCGGTTGTGATTTCTGCGGTCGAACCGGTCTGTTCACCTTGTGCCATTATTGGTCTCCCTATGGTCAGCAATACGCATCCCACGATACCCCAAGTTGTCCACCAGAAGCGAGTCTTCATAGATACCTCGTTATTCCGTATGCGAACGCCGTATCGGTGTGTCGGTGTTTAATGGTCCGGGTCTGTCGGGGACAATCGTTCGGGTTCAGAAAAAATGGCGATGCTTGCCGTATATCCATGGAGAAAATTCTGCCCTCCGACCGGGCCCACTTCGCCCTGTGCAAAGAATCCGGCGAGCGGAATGGCGCCCAATTGTTCTCCCAGTACGGCGACGTCATGATGTGGAACGCCAAAGAGGCGTTTCCCACGTCCGCAACAACTGAACAACAGGGCTCCGAGCGGTTTCGATGATGCGCCGCGACGGGGCGAGGCGAGCAACGCATGGAGATCTTCGTCGGCGGAATGGGCATCCCGGACTTGAAACTGAACGGTCTGTCCTTCCTGGACGACGTCGCCGATGACGATGGCGCCGGTTTGTTGATCGGCTCCGAGCAGGTTGCGGATCAGAAAATCCCCTCGGGTGAACTGCGCGCGTTGTTCATCCATCGCGATACCGATATGCAGTGCCCGTTGTGCCTGGGCGCGTTCATCGCTGCTGAGTTGTCCGAACACCGTCTGCAGACAATGCAAGGCGGGGATTCCGCCGAGTTCCTGAATTACGTTGTGCTCCGCCTTCGTGACGATGAAGCGGTCGCCGATCGGGCGACAGCCTTGCGAAATGACGGTGCGAACCGCGACGTTGCCGGACAGGGCGACCCCGACCAGTCCGTCGGCGTACACGTCATCGTCGAGGAACAGGCGATTCTCGCCGAGATCCTGACCACCCCCGGCCAGTCCACCCAGTGCACGGGTGCCGGGGTAGTGCTCCTCGAGGACGGCCAATACGTCTTGCATGGGTGTGGAGAAGGGATCGGCAAAGAGCACCATAACGGGGGCGGTGTCTCCGACGTAGTCCATCTCCGGCCAATCACGCAACGAGAACTGATCATGGATGCTCGAACACGAAAGCCGCAGCGGATGGGCGATCACTCCCGGCAAATGTGCTGCCCAGAGAGTGGCTGCCGGTCCCGTTTCGACTTCCCGTCCTGTGGCGATGACTCCCTCGCCTGTGCAGCCGACCAAGGTGGTTGGGGCCAGTACTCTACGGATGGGCGCTGCGAGGGCCTCGGCCTGGTCGGCATGCTGGGCCGAAATGAAGAGGAAAGCCACGTCAATTCGCGACGGGCCCAATTGTTCGCGTATGGCTCGGATCAATTCATCGGCGGCAGCCTGCGCGTCACCCTGGCGGGTCAGAGCGGAGGCAAATCTCAACGTCGATGGAGGGGTAATAATCACGGGGGGTGGTTTTGCAAATTGGGCCGGCCTGGCGTATCTGCCTGGTCAGACGCCCGGATTCATACGTTCAGGTCGATCCGTGGCGAGTTTCTTATAATAGCGCCACATATAGGAATGATAATCATCAAGTTGCGCGAGCAGGTAGTGGAGTTCGGTTGGATCCTGGGTTTCCAGTGCTTGCATTATTCGCGTCTTTAAAAACTCGGCAAACTTGTCGCTCTTTTCGAGCGCGGTGAGAAGCGTGAGTCCGCCTCCCATAGAATAATCAGCCATAGCTCTCCGGATGACGTGCTGGCGAGCCAGGAGAATAGCCGTGGAGCCCTGCAAAAGCAAGGTGCTGGAAGCGTCGCCCAAAGGGCTAGCGGCCGGTTGTGATCTCGGGAGAAAGCAGTATGCGCAGGCGCGAAATCGAGATGGCCTCGGCCCGAAACCCATCGCGCCCGGTGACGGTGGTCGCGCCGGTGAGGGCGTTGAGGATCGCTTCTTCGGTGGCCTCAACCGTCGCGGTGATGACGGCATTCAGATGCGTGTCGGCCAGATGTGTGAGAGCAAAGGTTGGTTCGGTCGGGTAATGGGGGATGACATTGCCGGTAGAGAACGCCAGCATGAAATCGCCGCTGCCATGACGTGCGGTCGAGCCGGTTCTGGCAAGCCCCAGGGCAGCTCGTTTCCCGAGACGAGTCAGTTGCCGGCCTTCGAGCGGAGCATCGGTGGCAATGATGACGATGATCGATCCTTCGGCATTTCCGCTGGATCCTTCTCGGGAGGCCTGTCGATGTCCGGGATTCGGTTCCGTCAACCGGCTGGATAGAGTCGGCGCAGCGTCGTACTGTTGCCCGACCGGCACTCCGCCCATGGTGAGCTCGGGGCGACGGCCATGGTTGGCGTTGACCAACACCCCGACCGTAAACCCTCCGCTGGCAGCAGGAAGTCTCCGGGAGGCCGTGCCGATGCCGCCCTTAAATCCGTAGGAGATCATGCCGGTGCCTGCTCCGACGCTCCCTTCCGTCACCGGCCCGGATGTCGCTCCGTCCAGGGCTTGCATGACATCGGTCTCCGAGACATGACGGCCTTGGATGTCATTCAATCGTCCGTCATCACATTCCGCCACGACCGGCGTGAGGGTGTCGTCGGTGATGCCGATACCGGGATATTGGCGGAGCATCCAGCTGATGACCCCGTTCGCGACCCGCGGCACGTTCAGCGTATTGGTCAATGCGATGGGATATTCGAGAAATCCCGATTCTGCGACCCAGGCCAGACCCGTCATTTCTCCGGTGCCGTTCAACACAAAGGCCCCTGCCGGAACTTTCTTGTGCCACACATCATCCCGTGGCACGATGACCGTCACGCCGGTTCGGATCGGCCCCTGTCCTGGCTGCAGGGGGCCTTCCCCTCTCATCAGCGTGACTTGTCCGACCTTCACCCCCGGCACATCGGTAATGGCATTCAGAGGGCCCGGCTCCAGTTGTCCGAGCCGCAGGCCCAGGGCGCGCACGCGTACTCGCGGCTCCTCTGTTGAGTCGGCCGACATGTCTGCGCTCCAGGCGGGTGACGCGACTGCGGTCAAGATGATCAGGGCGCAGGCGACCACGGAGTTGGAAACGATTCTTGAATGGCTCATGTCTCGCGGCATCCTCCGTGCGGCACATGATGAGAACAGGTAGCCGAGGCTAAATGTCATAGCTGCTTTCTTTAGTCGGCACTACAACCGACATCCGGGGATGTTCGGCTTGAATGGCCGCTCCCAGTGATAGCGCCTGTTTTTCTTCTCCATGGACCACGAAGACCTGCTGCGGGGCTGGAGAGATGGCTCTCACGTAGGCCAATAGATCGTTCCGGTCCGCATGGGCCGACAGCCCGTTAAACACCATCACTTGCGCGCGGCGCGGCGTGGGGATACCGAAAATCGGCACCACGTCCCATCCTTCGACCAACCGGCGCCCTAGCGTATGTTCAGCCTGAAATCCCACGATGGCGATCATGTTAGCTTCGTCCTGGATGGCATGTTTGAGGTGATGCACCACGCGCCCGCCTTCGCACATGCCGGAGGAAGCGATGATCACGCAAGGACCTTTCAAGGTGTTCAAGCGCTTACTTTCGTCCGGCGAGGAGACGTACCGGATATAGCGGGCGGCAAAGGGATCTCCTTCCGAAGTGAAAGTGCGGTAGGTCTCTTCGTCGTAACATTCGGGATGTTTTCGGAAGACATCCGTCACCCTCGAGGCCAGGGGCGAGTCGATATAAATGGGAAGCGGGTCGATCCGTCCTTCGGCCACCAATCGTTTAATCCGCATGACGAGATCTTGCGTCCGTCCGAGCGCGAAGGCAGGCACGATGATTTTACTGTTGTGCGCCTTGGCGTGCGCGACGAGCTGTTGCGCTTTCGTTGTCAGTGCCTCTCGGGCTTCTTCATGCAGGCGATCGCCGTAGGTCGATTCGATGATCAATACATCGCAGTCCGGCGGGGGAGTGGGGTCGCGGAGGATCGGCATCTGAGACCGTCCCAGGTCGCCTGAGAAGAGGACGGTGGTGCTGTTGCCGCGCGCAGAATATTTGAGGCGAATGGCGGCGGATCCCAGAATGTGGCCGACATCATGAAAGGAGGCAGTGACGCGAGGGGTGACTTTGATCGTGTCGCCATAGCGCGTGCCGACGAAGCGCCGGATGATGGCTCGGGCGTCACGTGTCTCGTAGAACGGCTTTAGGCACTTCCGCCCGCGACGATGTTCCTTCCGGTTCAGGTAGGCGCAGTCGTTTTCTTGCAGGCGAGCCGAGTCCTCCAGCATCACGGCGGTCAGATCCGCCGTGGCACGGGTCATGTGCACGTTCCCGCGAAACTGGTGTTTGCCGAGGACGGGAAGGGCTCCGGAATGATCGATATGGGCATGCGACAGGAGCACGGCCTGGATTGCGCGCGGATCAAACCCGAAGAACCGGTTTTGGCGATCCGCTTCCTGCCGTTGACCTTGAAAAAGGCCGCAGTCCAAAAGGATGCTGCTGCCGGGCATTTCCAGCAGGTGGCGGCTTCCTGTGACCGATCGCGCAGCGCCGTGAAAGGAGAGTTTCATCGAGCCGCGGCGCCTCCATGGGTGCGGCTGATCAGGTCCCAAGCTTGTTGCGCCGTTTCTGCAAAATGGAAGAGCGCGAGGTCTTCGGGTCCAATGAACCCTTCTTCCTCCAGCATGGACCAATTGATGAGCCGTTCCCAATAGGCTTGGCCCATCAGGACAATCGTGATGTTGCGGGTCTTGCCGGTCTGTAGAAGCGTCAGGGTTTCAAACAGCTCGTCGAGGGTGCCGAATCCGCCGGGAAAGACGACCAGCGCCCGGGCGCGCAGCAGGAAATGCATTTTGCGCAGCGCGAAATAGCGAAATTGAAAGCAGAGTTCCGGCGTGATGTAAGGGTTCGGTTGTTGTTCATGAGGCAGGGTGATGTTGAGTCCCATCGATTTCGCGCCCGCATCTGCCGCCCCTCGATTGGCGGCCTCCATGATGCCGGGCCCTCCGCCGGTGACGATGACATAGTCGCACTGCCCGTCGATCTGACAGGTTGCGGACACCAGACGGCCGAATTCGCGGGCGATGTCATAGTGGTGGGCCAGAGCCATCCGGCGTTCAGCCACGGCAAGGCGTTGCTGCCGGCCTCGATCAAGAGGGGCGGCCTTCAGCTCTGCCTCGGCCTCCTCCAGAGCCTGTCGTGCCCGCGAAGGTTCGAGGAGGCGCGCGCTGCCGAAGACGACGATGGTCGAACGGATGCCCTGCTCTGTTTGAATCAATTCCGGCTTCAGTAATTCCAACCCGAGGCGCAGCGGGCGTAGCTCATCGCGTTGGAGAAAATCAGTGTCGCGATCAGCAGGAATATAGGAAGAGGACGTGACGGATGCATGATGGCTCGGTGAATCGTCGGAAGAACCTGCGCCCATGAACGGCATTATAGCGACATGCGTACAAGGCGGCAATTCGCGATCGGCGCAAATGTCTGCAAGGAGGTCAAAACGGATAGGGCGTAAACGGCGGTTCCGGGCGATGACGCACGAAGGCATGATGGGTCACGACTCAATTGGTGTCGCAGAGCAGTTCGAGGGCATCCGTACCCATGCCGGATCGGGAGAACACGAGGTCGGGATCCACGGGCGACCAGGGTTTCATCAGCCATCCGAAATTCACCCGGGAATATTTGGCGTTGAGGAACCGATAGGTGACGACGGTTCCGGTGTCGACATCGGTAATCGAGTCGGGAGCTCCCAATTTGTCGACGACATCAGCGAGGGTGGTGCGCCCTTCGCTAATAAAGGCGACAGATTCCGCGGTAAGCGGCGTGTTGATGGTGAGGCGGGCGACGTTGCAGCCGGACAACGACACAGTCAGCATTAGTGAGAGGATGAGCATGAGCGGGACGTTCCTGCGGGTCACGGCGTCAGTCTCCGAAGGGCCAGAATCTGAACTCCAGGTTCTCTGTTCGTTTTGAGGCGATGACGTCCTCCACCACCCCCTCGCGATTGATGATGACGAAGAGATCATCGCTTTTGACGGAGACGCGGGAAAAATTTGCCACGATCAAAAGAAGGCTGCCGACCTTGGCGTCGTACCGGTAGTATTGAAAGAGATCGCGGCCATTCAGCTGCAGGAGCCGGTCCGGAGCGCCCAGCTGCGCGAGGACATCCGCTCGCGTCGTCACCCCTTTCTTGATTGAGTTAATGGTCTCTGTTTTGATCTCGTCGCCGAGGGTGCCCCGGCTGAACGCGCAGGCATTCAGCAGCAGCATCATCGTCGCGAGCAGTAGGCCGGTTCGTCGCATGTTCAGTTCTCCTTCCACGAGCGTGCCCCAGGCCGGTTATGGCCCCTTCCCGGTGGCATGGGGGTTGGGTAAGACGAAGTCGGATTCATAAATGCGGTAGCTCGATGGTGAGAGCCCCACACGCTCATAGACGCGCTTGGCGATCGTATTATCACCTTCCACGTACAGGCGGACGCCACAGACATCGGCTCGCGATCGCGCGAGGCGCATAATGGTGCGATGCATGGCACGGTAGACGCCTTGCCGTCGCCAAGCGGGCACCACATACACGCTCTGGATCCACCAGAATTGGGCATTCCGCCAGTCGCTCCATTCGTAGGTAATGAGCAGCTGCCCTACGATTACTGTATCGGCTGGGGCATCCTGACGCAAGTCCGCGACATAATATTGCCCCCGATCCGGCTGGTCGATGACGGCTTGTGTGCCCAGTCGTAGGCGCGTGACCTCCAGCGTCCGCTGTTCGGTCTCGAAGGCCATGGCGGCGCTGAATCTTGTGAGGACGCCCAGGTCTTCCAGCGTGGCGGGGCGGATGCGCAGCCGATCACTCGTCATCATGACGATTTACTTGCCGGCGCCGTGAGCCAGCCTTGTAATGGCCGATACAACCCGGCTGAAAATTCCAACTTTAAGGCTTCTTCAGGCAGAAGGTTGAGCGGTTGCAGTTGGGTTTTGGGGATCATGGCCAGATATCCGGTAAAGGGGTGAATGGCAGTCGGGACGAATACCATGACCAACTCGACCATCGGGGCGATTTGAAGCGCCGGTGGTGGTGTGCCCATGATAAAACCAAGAGCCCAGAGCCCATCCCGCGGGAAAGGAAACGCGACCACCGTGCTTTGTCCGAAGCGGGCCCGATAGTTCAGAAGATCGGTCATACTTTTCAATGTCAGGTAGATGCTGCGGATCAGCGGGATGCGTTCAAGGGTTGTTTCGGCCCAGCGGACAAACCGTTGACCGATGACCTGTGTTGCGACGGCTCCGACGATGAGGACCATCCCCACAAGCAGCAGGATGCCCAAGCCAGGAGCATAGGGCTGTATTTGATGTCCGATGAGGTCGAGGAGAAATGAATCCAAGGTCTCGAATAGGGCGGCCAGGATCAGAAATGTTGCCCAGGCTGGAACCAACACGAGGAGCCCCGTAAGAAAGATGCGTCCGAACCGATGAGAAGAGGTCACGCTGGGTCCCGGTATTGGTGAGCGCGCAGAGAATGGATGATCTACGATAACAGATGGAGAAGAGTTTTGGTATCTTCTTGATCTAACGGTTCATTTGGACTATCTTTTCCCTAACATTTGAGTCACCCGTGCCGGGTGAGAATTGTGAGAGCTATCGTGAGCGACTCGGTTCAAAAGAAAGTCAATCTCGACAAGGATTTGTTGGCCATTCTTTGCTGTCCTGAAACGAAGCAGGCGGTAGTGCTTGCCGACGAACTGTTGATTCAAAAGGTGAACGGGGCGATCGACCGTGGCCAGTTAAAGAATAAGGGACAGAAGCCTGTCACGGAAAAGCTCGATGGCGGGCTGATCCGGTCGGACAATAAGATTCTTTATCCCGTGCGGGAAGATATTCCGGTCATGCTAATTGACGAGGGGATCCCGCTCGATCAGGTGGCATAGTTTTCCTGTTTCGAATTTTCTCTTTCACATCGCAATTTCACTGAGTAGTCGGGGGGGCTGCTGGAGGGATTGGTGCCGCTCTGCCGGCATTGCGTGCGCGTATGCCTGCTCACCACGCAACGGGTCACGATGGCCTGCGCCGGGAAGTTTATGGGGCCAGCAGCCCGCCATCGGCTGAGGCGCTTTCAGTCTTCGAGCCGGTCGACGTTCCGCATTGAGCGCAAAGGTACTCGTACAGATTTCCTGTGGGCAAAACGAGAAGCAGGCGCTGGCGAGTGGGAGTGGCTTGGCGACAATTCCCGCAATAGAGCAAGGAGGCATTGAACGAATCGTACTGATCCGTCTGGCGCTGACCCTGAGGTGAGTGTGCGGCTCGTGGATGCACTGCACGCGGGGGCCAGCCGGGTGGTGAAGGTTTGTTCGAACGTGGTTGCATGAGACACTATTTTACTGAGGGAGCGGTGTGTGGTGCAACCTGCGACGCCTGGTGTTCGGTGATCTAGGAGCGGCCGATATGCTGGTCTTCGGGGGCCTCGGACTCTTCGCTGTTTCTGCCGCGAAATACCCACCAGAGCGAACGTATCACCTGAGCCACCACGTAGAGGGCCAGGCCGGAAAGTAGTCCGTACAGCCAGGCCTTGCTCCACGGCCACATGTCAGGTGCATGCAGCACTACGGCGAGGGCGATATGGCCTCCCAAGCCGAGACAAATGGCGAAGATGATCCACTCACGGGCCATAGTCGCCCTCGGAGGAGGCCATGACGAAGGATAAGCCTGGAGACAATCGACAGGCGGTTACACGGAGGTTTTCGCGGACTCGATCTCAGTTGCCGTGATCAGGCTAGACAAGTAGTCCGCGACGAAGGTCAGGGCTTCCTCGCGTCCGTCGGCCCGTCGGCCTTTTTCCCGACGTTGCACGGAGAGCTCATGATCCAGGTCCGATTTCACTTCCGTCAGCACACGTTGCAGTGTTGTCGGCGTGATATTGGCATCCATGTCCTCGAGTTCCTGGCAGCGATCCAGCACCCAATTGAGGCCCTCGATTCGCCCGGCATAATGTTCCTGCTCGGCGGTATCGATCCGGGACATCGTCGTTGCAAAGGTCTGGGCTTCATATACCAGATTATAAAAACTCGTAACAGCGCGTTGTAACGTGGGATTCATAGTGCTCCTTGACTCATTAAGAGGTTCTCGTGATTATACCTGAGATTAGGGGGGCGACAAGGTATTTTTTTGATGAACAGCGACTACGTGAACAGGAGGGAGTGAAACTCATTCATGAACCCGTAATACAGCGGGGCAAAATCTTTGAGACTATCCGGGCTGTTTTCTTTGAGTCGCTTGAAGAAAAATACCTGGGCGCGAGGATCCAACTGCTCGAGGAGACGGCTGAGTTGCGCCATGGAGTAACTGCCGGCAGGAACACTCAGTACGTAGTGAACCAACCGCTCAACAAATTGCTGCTCCACGTACTCGCTGGCAATCAGTCCCTCGGGAATCTTGCCTGATGCGAGATACTCGTCAAATGAAATGGCTTGCGCTGCAAAGGGAGCCGACTGCTGGGGGCGGGAGGTCACGCTGAGGTTACCTCATTGATGAGATGGCGAAAAGTGACATTACACTCACTGTACTCAAGCCTCTACAGTCCGTCAAGTGGACAGAAGAAGCAGACAGATCTGAGTCGAAAGACCAAGACTTCGGAAGAAGAAGGGTAAATTATGCGGCGGGCAGTCTTCGATTCAGCCGATGATTTCGTAGTTGAAGATCATCTATTGTGGCTGCGCGAAGGATTTTGCCACCCGCTGGCTTGACAGTCTTAACATCTGGTCGGTAGAATCCCGCTTCTTTTGACGGTCGGACGCGGGAATAGCTCAGTGGTAGAGCATCGCCTTGCCAAGGCGAGGGTCGCGGGTTCAAATCCCGTTTCCCGCTCCAATCAAAGTCATCTCAACATAATCAAGTGCCTTCGCGGCGCTATTTCCAGACCCGACAAGCTTTAACGGTTCAGCTGACTACGACGTCCTTGCGTCTCTCGGCTCCTCAGTCGGCCGTAGTTTTTTGGCCAGTTCTTGGCATCTCCATCCGATACTCACAGTCGCCTATGGCCCTGAGCGGTATCCGTCCCCTGTTGTGGTCACAATCAGCGTGACGATTGTCGCGACTTGGTTGTCGATCGTTCGAGGGTGCGGAGTCGCCGGAGCTGGGCTTCTGCAGTTGCGATGTCCTCTGCGGTGAGTGGTGCCTGGCCAAACCGGACTCGCGCATAAAGCTGAGTCAGGGCCTCCGCAGAAGGCCAGGCTTCGGCCCATCGCTCTCGAATTTGGCAAAGAAATTCCAGTGGCGTGGTGCTCGCGGCTTTCACGAGTCCCTGCTGCGCGCAGTAGCGCAGCATGTTGGTGTACAGCGTGATGACGGCCTGTTGTTGGGGTAACACGGCACGCTGCTGCACCGTTCCATGTCGGCACCGTCGCAGGTAGGTCATTGCTCCATAGGCTACAGCGATTGCCAGGATGAGATACACGGCGATAGGCGGAACACCGGACGGCGTGAATGTATTCACTAGACGGTCAAACATGGCGGCTGCTTGCGCAGACAATGCGTTCACGGTGTCGGACAGCTTCGTCCGTACGGCCTCCCCTCCTTCTCGAATACCTTGCACGACGGTGAATTGGTCATGCGCGCTGTAGTGGACGAATAGACGATCCCACTTGAGCCGGATGGAATCCATTGCACTGTTCGCTGATTGCCACCAGGTTGGACCGATCATGCCGGGAACGGGCGGGGTCGGATCCAAGGTGATCCAGCCTGATTGCGGGAAATAGACCTCCACCCAGGCATGGGCATCCCGTTGCCGAACCGTAAAGTAGCTACCGTATTCATTCCATTCGGTCGCGAGAAATCCCGTGACCAATCGCGCGGGAATTCCGACGGAACGAAGCATCACCACCATCGCCGTCGCATAGTGCTCGCAATAGCCGGTTTTTCGAGTCAGGAGAAAATCTTCAAGCGGATGGGCAGACTGCAGAGAGGGCACATCTAGGTTGTATCGGTAATTGGCCAGCAAATGTGTGTGCACCAGCGCGACGGCTTGGGCGACGCTGGTCGCGGGCTGGGTGACCCGCCGCGCCAGCTCGCTGATCTGCGCACTCATGGCAGGTACCTGAAGATACTGCTGGAGAATAAAGTCCGGGTAGAGCAGCGCAGCAGCCTTTTTTTCTCCTGCGTTCAGGGTGGTCGGCGAGGAGTAAACGGTGTACTGGCTGCGGGTATGGAGGGGAAATGGCGAATGCAGAGAGCCCATGAGATCCGATTGGACGGAGAGAAAGTTGCCTTTGAGGGATGTGGGAAACGGTGCGCCGAAGAGCACGGCCGTATCGAGGGGTTCGAGGAGAATGTCTTGCCTGAGCTGTCGAGCCGAGGCTGATTGCTTGGTGCCGGCCGTGCGGAGGGTGAAGGTTCCCTCGGGAAGTTCGGTCAGGATACGGCGGTGCGGCAGGCTGTTGCTCCAGGATTTTCCGTCATAGCGATTGTAGGCGACGCCACGGAGGTAGAGTGGCTCGCGCCCTGACTCGTTGCCGACGTGGTCAGGCAGTTCCACTCGCATGACAATACTCGGGTCCTGCTTGACCGGGCCGATGACCCCCAGATTGACATGTTCCGAAAACCCCGTAGTGCGCAGACTTTCTCTATGATTGTTCTGAAAAAAGCCTACCCCGACCCGCGGAATCAAAAAGAAGAACAGCAATGTGAGGCCGAACGCGCCGGCTGCCATCGCGTTGGTCGTCCAGAAGAAGCGACGCGTCAAGTGCGGGAGGGGCAGGACCGGGTGCGCCGCCTTGGTGAGGTTTTTCTGGCGTTCAGCCCCCTCTTCTTGTTCTTGTAACAGGTGATAGAGGAGCAGGGTCCAGACGCCGATCACCAGGTAGACGAAAAAAAATGGGGCGTACCATATCTGCGTCGTCAGCGCCGCGGAGGCCAGGAGCGCGATCAGGCTGATTGCGTAAAGATGCAGGAAGTCGCGTCGTTGATCGAGGTTCGAGAGTTTGTTCACCAGGAGCAGCACGTGGAAGTGAATCCCGGCCGGAAGGAGTTCCTGTGAGACGAGGAGGAGATCGACCCAGAATCCTGCGAAGGCGAGAAGAAGAAATATATTCCAGGTGAGGGCGGAGAACCGGAGATGCTGCATGATTCCGGAGCTCCTGCCGTTGTGATGAACACGCAGCAGCGCCATGGCGAATGCCCCGGTTGCCAGGACAAGGAGCCAGGGCGGCAGGGCAATGGCAAGCGTCAGGCTCGCGAAGCCGGTCGCAGCCAGCAGGATTGAACTAAGTCGGAAGGCTTGATCCAGCGGCATCGAAGAGGTCCTTGTGGGTGTGAGGGGTAAGGACCCGGTCGACCGCCTGAAATACTTCGCGGGTGGCCGGATTCGTCCAGGGTGAGAGCAAAATGGTCGGTCCCCCCTGGAACCCTGCAAGCGCTTGGGCTAGGACCTGTTGTACGGCCCCGCTCTCGGCTATCGGGCGTCGCTCACAGAGCGCGAGCGCATGGAAAAGATGAAGAGACTGCTCCTGTCCGTCAGCCAGGAGTTCCTGCTGATCGCCGAGCAGCAAGCGGAGGCGTACGCCGTCTTTCAAAAACTGATCAATCAGCGAGGCGGCAATCGAGAGCGTCCGTTCGAACGTCTCCTCTTCTGCGTCCGGAGCGACCGTTGAGACGGCAAGCATGATCATGCGTTGATCCTCGGCTTCGGTCTCTTTGAGCATGAGTTTGGCCGTTCGCGCCGTCGTCATCCAATGGATGGCGCGGGAATCGTCACCGGGTCGGAACTCTCGCAAATTGTAGAGTGAATTTCCCGGGCCGCGTCGAGCCAGTGCTTGATCATGCCCGATCGCGTTCATTTCCTGGAGCCGCAGCGGCGGCAGGGGGATGAGTTCCGGACAGACGATCAGGCTCGCTTCGCTCGGGTAGAACGCTTTCTTGTGAAAGAGTCCAAAGGGAAAGGGTGTGACGACACGGATGCCGTCGAGGTGATATCGCCCGCGTCGTCCGATGAGCAGCGAGTAGGAGCGCAACGTTGACGCTCCTGGCGCGAGATGAGTGAGGTGAATGCCGCGATCATAATCCTGCCCGGCGACGACGTCGAGCAGCCGCAGCGAGACGCTCGGAATATGGGATTTGTGATTGGCAATCCAGAGCGTCGCGGTGGTCGGTTGATTCACAAAGAGGGTGTCCGGGAGATGGCGGTGGAACTCCAATCGGCGCACGCATTGTTCCGACAGCAAGCCGGATAACACGATTAGGCTGAGCATCATGGCCAGCAAGAGATAGAACAGATTGTTTCCCGTATTAACGGCGGCGATACCGACGGCCAGGGTTAAGAGTAGAAAGCGAGTCCCTTCGGTCGTCACGCGAATGGAGCGGTGTCGGGCGAGTCGGCGCAGAAGGATTGTAAAGCGATTGGATGCCATGCTGGTGGCCCGTCGTACACCGGGCATCAGTTCTGTGCGGTCGTCCGATGCGCCTGTTTCCGGCGCCTCGGGGCCGTCACACCGGAACCGGGACGCTCTCAAGAATGTCTTGAATGACCCGTTCCGTATGCTCGACACTCTTCGTGCGCGTGCCCTGAGAACGGCTTAGCATGACGCGATGAGAGAGGACGGCAGGAGCGAGTTCCTTGATGTCCTCGGGAAGGCAATAGGTCCGGTCGCGCACGAGGGCGAGGGCCTTTGCCGCCTTGCACAGCGCGAGCGCCCCCCGCGTACTCACCCCGAGAGAGAGTAACTCGTTCTGCCTGGTGGCGAGCACGATGGCGAGAAGGTAATCCATCAGGCTGTCCTCCATCCTGACTTTTTCCGCCTGGGCTTGAAGATCCAGGATATGTTGCGCGTTCAGGACTGGTTCAATTTCGTTGGCCGGATGCAGCGATTGCGGACGGTCCAGCACTTTCTTTTCTTCCTCCGGCGTCGGATAGCCGATGCGGAGTCGCATGAGGAATCGATCCAGTTGGGATTCGGGAAGTGGAAAGGTGCCGTGATATTCCGCCGGATTTTGCGTGGCAATCACCATGAACGGCTGATGGAGTGGGTACGTTTGGTTATCCACGGAAATCTGGGCTTCGCTCATCGCCTCCAACAAACTGCTTTGCGTTTTCGGCGTGGTGCGATTGATCTCGTCGGCCAGGACGATATTGGCAAACAGCGGCCCCGGCATGAACTCAAAGGCCTGCTTCTGACGATTGAACACGGATATTCCGACGATGTCGGACGGCAGCAGGTCACTGGTGAACTGAATGCGCTTGAAGGAGCAATCGAGCGAACGGGCCAGACTATGGGCCAGGGTGGTTTTACCGACGCCGGGCACGTCTTCAATCAGGAGGTGTCCTCGCGCCAACAGGCAGACGACCGCCAATTCAATGACCCGGGGCTTACCCTTGATGACCTGCGCGATATTGCCCTGTAACAATTTGATAGATTGAGAAGAATTCACGATGGGGTGTTTTGAATTTGAAGAGGGTTATGTCCGGCACATGGTGTGTATGCCCGAAGTCTAACAAAGGGTCCGGGGACCGTCAATTTATACGGGGTTTCACGCGGGGCAGCAGGGAGGGTCTGTCTGCTCGGGAGCGACGAGTCTGTCACGGAATTGAAATTGACTCGGGTACGAGCGTCAGAAACCAGGGGGGAGTTTCTTCCGACATGCTCTGGAACCGTCTGGCCGTGCTGCTGGCGGGAACTCCCTCGAATAACGCGCCCCGCTGAATCCTTACCTGCCGGAATCGATGGGGTGCCATCTGCCCGGCGGGCATGCGGAGGACCGAGGGAAAGCTTTGTCGCAGTGGCGTGAGGTCCGATAGCATGCAGGATTCACCGATCGGGAGGGCTGAGAGCCGGCGGTAGGTCTCTCCGAAGATCTCAGGAAGAGTTTCTGCGGACAGGACGAGATCGAAAGGCCTGACGTGCGGGTCATCGATCAACTGCGAGAGGATTTCCCAAAACACCTGGGAGTCAACGGCGCCCAATATACAGAGGGCGCCGCGGGTGGCCATCAATTCCAATAAGGCGAGCGGCCCGCGAATATCGAATTTCCATGGCGGAAACAGCAGGCTCCGTCCGGCATGTTGCACTTCGAGCGCAGATTCTTTCCCGTGCCGGACCTGTCGGGACTCTCCCTTGGTGCGTCGCAATTCTTCGGCGAGGCAGGTCGGAGAGAGACGGGCCGGTTCATAGGCAAAGGTCGGAGTCGCCGGCGCCCAACAGGTGACGATAAGGTATCGGGCGGCAAGGCGCTGGTCTCGTTCCAGCCGGTCGAGCGCAAACATGTCTTGGTCGCCATAGAACCCAAATTGCAGGCCGGCATGGGAACGCAAGCGGTTCAGGCGAAGCGGGTGCGCATGCAGTGGTCCCCCCAGTTGCGAGTCGGGATCCAGCCGGTCGAGGCAGTGGAGAATGAGCGGCCTGTTGCGCGCAGCCAATTGCGGTTCGTACAGGGTGACCAGTTCTTCGGCAAAGGAGAGGTCCCCTGCTCCCAGATCTAAAACCGATGCCGGAAGCTGTTCTATCAACAAATCAAAGGGATTGTGGTGTTCTCGGATGAACGTGTCCACTGTGTCCGGTGGGACAGTCGGCAGGAGCCACTTCGTGGTTGGTTTCGCTCGCACGCCATAGAAGAGGCACAGGGCGCGCAGGGCTTTTGTAGGCGGAAGTCCTGTGAACTGTTTGAGCAGGTCGGCGCAGGAGTTGCGATCAGGGGTGTCCTGGTCCGGCGGCAAGGCAGCCACGATGCCCTGCTTGAGTTCGTTCGGAGCGGAAGAGGTTTCGATAGCGTCGAGCAGGGTCTTGCGGGTAGCAGGCCAGTTGGTCCGATTCACGAGTTGACGAGAGGCTTCCCAGGCCGGTGCGTCGTGGGACTTGGCGGACATGATCTGTTTTCGAAAGGCGGCCAGGCTGTCAGGATCAACAGACATGAATCAATCAGGAGTTTGTGGACAGGCGCGTAGTCTGAGGCGGATATGCTGTTATGTTGAGTCGCGCAGAGTATCGGGCCGGTTGCAAGGGAGTCAAGCGCCTCGTCTTGCGGCTGCCTGAGGCGTATGTTAGGTAGACGATATGCGTACTTCATTCCCACATCTGCATCAGAACTTATGGAAGAGCCTCCGATGTGTGATCGCCGCGCTTGCTGTGGTGGTTGCCCTGGAAGGGTGCCAGACGAACGCGCCTGTGGCGCGGGTCAGCCCGCAAGTCTGGGACGAGTGGTCAGTCGGTCAGGTGTTGAATGCCAAGACCGGCCGCTCCGTTTCGATGAACGACTGGTTGGAGGGGTTGGCCGGCTATGACGTGATTTATCTGGGAGAGGAGCACCACAACCGGTCGCACATCGAGGGTGCGCTGGAGGTGCTGCGGTCTCTCGTCAACCGCGGACGTCGGCCCGTGCTGGCGATGGAGATGTTCGGCTGGGAGGGCCAGCTGGCGCTCGACGACTATCTCCTGTCGAAGGAGCCTGCCCGCCTGGAATTTCTCGAGCGTGTGGGATGGAAGCAAAATTGGGGCGGAGCCTTTGAGGATTACGAACCGTTGGTCCAGTTTGCCAAGGATCAGCGGCTCCCGGTGCTGGCGATGAATCCGCCGAAAGCGTTGATTCGCCAAGTCGTCAAGCAGGGGCTGACTCAAGCCAAGGAGCAGCCGGAATGGCGTCAGTGGGGTATGGAAGGGGAGGCCATTGTCGATGACCCTGCCTATCGCTCCCGTATTGTGTCTCAACTCCAGGCGTGCCATGGGGGTGGAGCACCGGAGGACTATCAGACGATGTACGAAGCCTCCATGGCCAGAGATGAGGGCATGGCAAAGACACTGGCGGCGGCGTTCAATCGGGTACGTGCCGACGCCGACCAGACTCGGGGTCCTGTGGTGAGCTATACCGGAGGCGGCCATGTGCAATATCGATTGCCGGTGCCGAATCGTGTCGCTCGGCGGGTCCAGGGTGGACTCAAGCAGGTGACCATCTATATGGCCACGTTTGAAGGGGAACGAACGATGGAGCTGTATCAAGCCATGCAGGAAGGCATCGCAGATTTTGTATGGTTGACCCAGGAGGGATCTCAAGGCGCTCCCCGACGGTGCCGATAAGAATACTCAGCAGTTGTGCCGGAACCGCTCTGCGGGAGGTCTCCGGCGCTCAGTGGTTCCCCTCGCCTGCGGGATAGCCGGATTTCGAAACCTGTCGTAGACTCAAGTCTCGTTGCACAGGTAATGGGCATCAGGGTGATGATTCCATGACGCTGCGGCGATCATTCGGCAGGCTACAAGGGCGACTCACCAGCACCAATCATTTCACAGGTGGCACTATGCGAGGGAAAATCGCATGTTCGGCTGACCGCCTCAGTTTGCTAGAGGCGGCCATGATTAGTTCCGTCGTGGAGCCCAATGCCTTCCAAATCGGGAAGCAGTACCAGGCGGAACGTCGTGCGCAACTGACCGACGCGTCGGACACCGAGTTGACTTCCTCGGTGATGGGCAACTCCGGCTTATATGAGCAAACGATTCGCCTCAGTAACGGGCACTTGGAGGCCAGGTGTTCGTGCACCCTATCCGAGCAGCCGATCTGTCGGCATGGCGTGGCGGCGTTACTTGAATATCAGCGTTGGTCAAAAGCACGAATCGTCCCCAAGGTCCGGCCCGCGGCTCCTCGCATCGAAACGGCACGATCACCGGCGCCTTCGCTCCCCTCCGGCGATGTGAAATTAAGCGAATTGAATCAATTCAGTGACTGGATGCAGCGAGTGGTTCAGGCCATCCAGGCTGGTCAACCGGTTCCAGACCAGCCCGATATTGAGCCAGGCCTCGTGGCCACCTGGACGCAGATCATTCAGCAATTGGATGAACGCAGGCGCGAGAGCGAAGTGGCGCAGGTCGAACTCGATACTGATGTTCGCAATAGAGAGGCAACGGTCGCCCGCCTGACCCAGGATCTGGAAGCTTCGGTAAAGGAATCAAAATCTTTGCAGGGAATTTGCCGGGATCTTCAACGGGAGGTGGAGCAGCAAAAAGCCTCGCTCACCAAAACGACCGACCTTTTCCGGCATGTCGAGCAGTTCGAGAGCGAGGTCAAGGCCATTGCCGGTCTGTTGACAGAGAAGGGGCGACGACTAGAAGGCCTTTCGGATACCTGTCGAGATGTGGCGACGATGCTGAAATCGCTGGGCAAGACCTGATATGGCTATCCGGCTGTGAACCAGCCGACTGCTTCTCCCAGATTTTCCACCCGGATGCTTCTTTCTCTTCCCCCCTTGCGCCATCCCCGTTCTCTTCAGTACAATGCGGCCCTCTTTGGGCATTCCTTGATTACAAGGGGGAGATCATGAACAAGCTGATAGTGGGCGTGTTGAGCGGAGTCGTGGCGCTGCAGGCGACCAGTGCGTTTGCCAATGTCAGTGAGGGTCCACCGGATTACAGCGGCATTACGGGCCTCTATTATACCTTGATCGCTCTGATCTTGGCATTCGGCGTGTACGACACCTTCTTCAAGAAGAGCTAACCAGCTCCTCCGAATCTAGTGGCGTGAAATGCTTCTCCGTTTGATGAGACGGGGATGATGTTTCACGCCTTCTTTTTTCGTTCTGAAGTGTCGGAGTTCCCGTTTGTCAGAATGGGAAGCAGGCTCTTCAGCACATTGTCAACCACTATGCGATACCCTTCCCCGGTGGGATGAATGCCGTCTGCTTGATTGAGCTGTTTTTCTCCCCCCACTCCCTCGAGAAGAAATGGAATCAGTGGAAGCGAATGGACTTGGGCCAGGTCTCGATACATCGCTTCAAACTCGGTCGTATAGTCCGCACCATAATTTGGCGGGAGTTTCATTCCTGCTAGGAGTACCTGCACGTGGCTGTCTTTCAATTGTTTGATGATCCGATCAAGGTGCGAGTGCGTTTCCGCCAGGCTGAGGCCGCGCAATCCATCATTCCCGCCTAACTCAAGAATTACCACTCGCGGTTTTCCGGCAAGTACCCAAGACACCCGGCGAAGTCCCCCCGCGGACGTGTCCCCGCTGACTCCGGCGTTGAGCACCTGATAGTGATAGCCTAACGCATCGAGCTGCTTTTGGAGCTGCGCGGGGTACGTCTGTTCGGAAGACACTCCCAGGCCTGCGGTCAAACTATCGCCAAAGGCAACGATCTTGGGTCGCTTGTCGGGCTCAGGAATTGCGGAGGAGGGAGGATCCCTGGTGGGCTTCTGTCCTGTGGATGGCTCCGGCGCCGAAAGACCAGGGGGCGTGGACGAGGAGGGGGAGGTAGGGGAAGTCGCTTGCTCGCACCCCCATAATCCGCTGAGGAGCAGTGTCAGGAGCCAGCCTGCGCACAGGCGCGAGGTCAAACGGAAAAGGTCAGAGCAGGTCGTCATCAGTACAGTATAATATGAAAACCGTTTTTGAATATCCGCCCATGGATCAATGCACCCATGATTGAGACCCAACATGTGACGATGCAGCTGCAGGCCGGCGGCCAGACGGTGACGATTCTCGAGGATGTCACCGTTGAAATTCCGGAAAAGCAAACCGTGGCGATTGTCGGTCCCTCCGGGAGCGGAAAGTCCACGCTGCTGGGCTTGATCGCGGGCCTCGACCGACCGACGTCCGGAACCATTTGTCTCAACGGTGTCGAAATTACGGAACTTGGGGAGAAGGCATTGGCGCGTCTGCGCCTGGCGAATATAGGGTATATCTTCCAATCCTTTCATCTGATCCCCACGTTGACGGCCTTGGAGAACGTCTCGATTCCGCTTGAACTCGCTGGTGACCACCATGCTCGCCAACGGGCCGGCGATTTGTTGCAGGCCGTGGGACTGGCCCACCGTATGTCGCACTATCCGGTTCAGCTCTCCGGAGGGGAGCAGCAGCGGGTTGCGGTGGCGCGCGCGTTCGCCTGCCGCCCGCCGATTCTGTTGGCCGACGAGCCGACAGGAAACTTGGATTCCAGCACGGGCCAGCAGGTCATCGAACTGATCATGGCACTTCACCGGGATGCGGGGACAACCCTCGTGTTGGTCACTCACGATCAGCTACTGGCTGCGTCGATGGAACGTGTCATTACTATCCGTGACGGCCGGATTGCCTCCGATCAGGTCACCTCTCTTCAACCGAGCGGGTCAGCCCACCAGTTATGATGCCTTTCTGGTTCATCATGGCCTGGCGGGAGCTACGATCTGCCTGGCGACACTTTCTCTACTTTCTCGCTTGTATCGCGTTAGGCGTCGGGGCAGTGGTCGGGGTCTCTCTCTTTTCAACCAATGTCGAGCGTGCGGTGCTTAAGGAAGCGCGCGGACTACTGGGAGGAGATGTGGAAGTCCGGCTATCCCGACCTATCGGCGGGCCAGGATCAGCCGTGCTCCAGAGTCTTGCGGAGCGCGGGGTTCTGGCCACGCGCGTGAGCGAGTTGGTGGCGATGGTGGCTAGAGTTGATCCTGCCCAGGGCGGAGCGGGTGTCACGCAACTGGTCGAGTTGAAAGCAGTCGAGCCCCGGTATCCGCTGTATGGGGTTGTAAAGTTTGAACCTGATCGGCCACTGACGGAGCTGCTGCATCCTTCAGAGACTAATTGTCGAGAGGCCTGCCATGGGGCGGTGGTGCAGGATACATTACTGATCCGTTTGGGATTGCTCATCGGCGATGCGATTAAGGTTGGGCAGGCCTCGTTCCGGATCACAGGGATCATTCGCACCGAACCGGATCGCATGGCCAACATGTTTAGCCTGGGGCCGCGGGTGTTGATTTCCCAAGAAGGTCTGGCGGCGGCCGAACTTGTCAAGCCGGGCAGTCGTGTGCGCGAACGGCATTTGCTCAAACTGCCCGCGTCCATGCTCTTGTCCCCCCTTCTCCATGAACTTCGGGGTCGTCTTGCCGCAGAATCGGCCCGCGTCTCCTCCTATCGGGATGCCCAACCACAGCTCAAGCAGTTTCTGGATCAATTGGCCCGATATCTCGGGCTCGTGGGGCTGACCGCATTGTTTGTCGGCGGGATCGGCGTCGCGCTCTCTATTCAAGCATTCGTTCGAGAGAAGCTTCAATCCATTGCGATTCTCAAAACCTTGGGTGCGGACAGCAAGACCATCATCCATTCCTACCTAGGGCAGGCCGTCGGCCTGGGCCTCGTGGGCAGCGTGGTGGGAATCGCCATAGGCGTCGCATTGCAATCGGTCCTTCCGCAGGCCGTGTCCACATTGCTGGCAACAGATGTCCTGCAGCAAGTCGAGTTCACTTCCATGCCCGCTCTCGCTGCGGTGCCCCCAATCGCAAAGGGTTTGGGGTTGGGCGTCTTGACTACCTTGCTGTTCAGCCTGTGGCCCCTGTTGACGGTTCGTGACATCAAACCGGCCGCCATCTTCAGGCGCGAGGTGGAAACTGAGCGCATGCCGCTCGACCGGCGCAACATCCCCAAATGGAAACGCGTAGGGCGATTGATCACGGCAGACCCTCTTCGATCTGTCACAGCAGCCGGCATTGGCATCGGGTTGGCGGGCCTCTCTGTCTGGCAGGCCGGGTCTCTGGCCATCGGCGGTCTCTTTATCGGCGGTTTGCTGATGGCGGTGGCAGTCTTGACTGGTGCGGCAAAAGCGCTGCTGCGTGGATTGCGCGCAGTACCGATGGTGCGTGACCTGTCCGTGCGGCAGGCACTCGGCAACATTCAACGTCCCGGGGGGCAAACCCTCGGGGTGATGGTGTCGATCGGTGTCGGTGTCATGGTGATCCTTGCGATTGCGTTACTCGAGCATGCCCTGGTGCGGCAGGTGGGAGAAAACCGGCCGTCCGCTTCACCCACGTTCTTTTTTATCGATATTCAGCCCGATCAGGCAGCAGCCTTTATTGAACTGGTCCATCGGCGCACCGGTGACTTTGCCCCTGACCTGACTCCGCTGGTGCGTTCGCGACTGCATGCGATCAATGGCCGGGCGGTTACAGTCGATCGTGATTCCGACCAGGAAGATCAGCCCAGCCAGTCGAGGGAGGAGAAGCGCAAGAACTGGTATGTGAGTCGTGAGTATGTGCTGACCTTTCTCGATCAAGTCCCCAAGGATAATACGATTGTGAAAGGCGCCTGGTGGAAGCCGGGCCAGGTACTTTCACGACCGCAGGTATCCGTTGAGGAGGAAGCCGCCAAGAGCCTTGGCATCGATGTCGGCACGTTGCTGGACCTCAACATCCAGGGGACGATTCTCCAAGCTGAGGTGAGCAGTATCAGAAAAGTCGAGTGGGGGAACTTCTCGACGAATTTCTACATGATCTTTTCGCCTGGCTCCCTTGATGCTGCGCCGATGACCTACGTTGCTACGGTTCGTGTGACTCCTCGGGATGAGGTCGCATTTCAGTCGGCCATCGTGGCCGCGTTTCCCAATGTGACGGCGATTAACATCGGGGAGGTCTTGAGCAGCTTTGCCCGGGTACTCGATCGTCTGTCGTTGGCCATTCGGGCCGTCGCGCTGTTTTGCCTGTTGGCCGGAGCGTTGGTCATGGCGGCGGCGTTGGCGGCCACGCGATATCGACGGCTGTATGAGGCGGTGATTCTCAAGGCGCTTGGCGCAACCCGCGGGTTGATCGCCCGGTCGTTCGCGGCCGAATATGCGTTGTTGGGATGTGTGGCGGGGGTAATCGGCGTCGCCCTCGCGAGTCTGTTCTCGTGGGCAATCTTGCGCTACATTTTGGAGTTGCCTTGGGCGTTGGAGCTCCCGTTGCTGGGCATTGGATTGGGCTGCACCATCTTGCTGACTCTCCTGGTGGGATTCCTCAGCACCTACCGCATTCTTGGCCAGCCTCCGCTAACCGTGCTTCGGCACGAATGATGCGATCGTGAGAGACGATTCCGCTCCTGTCAGGTAGCTTTGCGCGCCAACACTGCACGAATCGCGTCGCGGTCACGTTCGCGAAATTGCACGGCGATATGTAGTTGTTCTAGGTACTGCTCCAGTGTCTTTCCGCCGAGGTCGATCTTGCGGGACGTGAAGAAGTTCCGGACGTCCCGCTCCAGTTCAGGGGTCGAGAGCCCGGTGATTCCCCCGCACATACGCCGTAAACCACTCTTGGGAAACAGCTTGTCCATTCGTTCCCAATTGGTCTTTACAAACTCCCAAGCTTTTTCGCGAATGTAGACATTGTTCAGGAGGCTGCTGACGAGGAACGGCGCATCCTGGGTACGGATCTCATCGGTCAGGGTTTTCGCCAGCGTGCGCTCCAACAACTCGGGCGCCCGAAATGCCGCGAGGGAGAAGAGATAGCGGCGTTCTTCTTGCGGGGTGGTGGCCTTGCGGAACCGGCCTGCAAATTCGTCGTACCGAGCTTCGTCTCCGGTGAACGCCAGGATGGAGACGAGCGCTGGAATCACGTTGGGGTCGATGGGCCTGCTCCGGTCCTGCAGGGCCGTGTAGGCTTCCAGCGCCTGCGCTTGAACATCTTGGTCGCGCCCTAATATGCCCAACCCGCGAATGATGTCGCCGCGCAATTCTTTGACGAGGTCGCGTTCATCGGCCCGCGGGGTCCAACCCAGATTGCGAAACGTCGGCGTGACCCGGTTGCGGACAAATGCGGCCAGCACGGGCCGATCCTCTTCGGCGAGCAGGTGATTGATCGTCGAGAACGAACCCAGCATCACGGCCCAGACATGGGGATCCGGTTCGTCACGGAAATGTTCGGTCAAGGCAAGATAGTCGCTAGGCGACACCATGCCGGCGATGGTGGCGGCCCAGCTGTCGTTCAGGAGATTGAATCGTTCGACCGGCGCTAGGTTGTTCAGGCCGCTTTTCTGCAGACTGCTAAGTAACGCGGGGCTGTATCGAACGCGGTAAAATCCGTGTCCCCCTTCATTCGCCAGCACCGATGTCCAGCCTTCCGGCAAAGGGATGCGGTTCTCCCAGTCACCGAGCAGTAGGCGTCTGGTTTCAGTGCCTCGCGTGGTGATGATGCGCAATTGAACCGGAACCTGCCAGCATTGCGTACCCGTTCCGGACGATGTCGAGGACGAGTCTTCGGCATAGATGAAGCGGCGTTGCGAGAGTATCAGTGTGGAGGATGACTCGACGACGAGTGAGAGCACAGGATACCCAGGCGAGAAAATCCATTCGTTCATGAGTGCCGGGACATCCTGTTTCGATGCCTGTCCCAGGGAGACCCACAGGTCAGTGGTCTCGGCATTTCCGTAAGCATGAGCCGTCAAATAGTGACGTACGCCGTCGCGGAACACCGTGGGGCCGATATGCTGTTCCAGCATGCGGAGGACGGAGGCTCCCTTCTCATATGTCAACACATCAAACATGGCTTCAGCTTCTTTCGGCGCGCGCACGGGAAATTCAATCGGTCTCGTGCTGAGTAGGCCGTCTACCGACAGGGCGGCGGCGCGTGCCATGCCAAAGGCCGTCCAGCGTTCCCATTCCGGTTTCCAGGCATCGACAACCAGCATTTCCATAAAGGTCGCGAAGGCTTCGTTGAGCCAAAGTCCGTTCCACCAGGCCATGGTGACCAGGTCACCGAACCACATGTGGGCATTCTCGTGAGCCACGACATCGGCAATGCGTCCCTGTTCCGCGTGGGTGGCCGTGCGTTGGTCCAGCAGTAATGCCGTTTCACGAAAGGTGATGGCGCCCAGATTCTCCATCGCGCCGGAGGCGAAGTCTGGAATGGCGATGAGGTCCAATTTGTCGCCTGGATAGGGGATGCCATAGTAATCGGCCAGAAAATTGAGTGAATAGACGGCGATGTCGTGCCCGAAGGCAGTCAGATGTTGTTTGCCGGGCACCGACCAGAGGCGAACCGGCGTCTGTCCGGCCATGACCGCGGCGGTGGACTCAAGCTTTCCGACGATGAAAGCCACCAGATACGTGGACATTTTCATGGATTCTGCGAAACGAAGGACACGCTTGCCGCCTTCCAGCCGGTCGTCGACGATCCGCGTATTCGAGATGGCGGTCAGCGAGGGATCAATGGCCAACGTCACGGCGAACACGGCCTTGAATTGGGGCTCGTCCCAACAAGGAAAGGCCCGACGTGCGTCCGTTGCTTCAAACTGCGTCGCAGCGAGGCTATGCGTGACACCCTGGTCGTCCTTGTAGCTGCTGCGATAGAAGCCGCGCAGTTTGTCATTCAAGATCCCGCGAAATACGAGGCGCAGCTGCCAGATGCCGGGTGGCACGGCCGCGGGGAAGCTAATGCGGCACCGTTGATGTTCTTCGTCCATCTGCACAGTGCCGGTGCGGAGCGGATGTCCTTCGCCGGATAATGTGGCGGTCGATACCTCCAACTCCGTTGCGTTCAAAAGAATCTCGGTCGTCGGCTCAGTCACCGTCAGGGTGACGACCTCGTGTCCAGCGAACGAGTGTGTGTGAAGATCAGGCTCAATCCGCAGGTCATAGTGCGTTGGGGTGATATGGCGCGGGAGGCGATAGGGATCGTAAGGAACAATGGATGAAGTCATCATAGTATTTTTAGGTGGTCGGTGTTTGTGAGGTGGATTCGGGCGGCTCCACGCTTCCGGCACGAGGGAACACAATGCCGCCCCCTGCCAGATGCCCAGCCATACGATTGCGTTGGCGGCGGCACGTGCGGCCAGAACCGCCGTCTGCCGGCGTGTTACCGGAGGGTCGGCATGCTCGCCGCTCATGACTCCGTGGCATGGGTGACGTCGACGCCTTGTGCATGGCCGACGATCAGGATGCTGGTCCGTCCGATGAACAGTCCGGTTTCAACGATACCGGGGATCTGGTTGAGCTCTATTTCGAGCGCGGCCGGGTCATCGATTTTCGGCATGTGCAGATCGAGGATGACGTGGCCGGCTTCGGTCTGAAACACGGTTCCATGGCGCTGGCGCAGCACGGCTTTGCCTCCCGACGCCTCTTCGATGTGTCGTGCGGTGCTGCCCCATCCGAACGGCACAACTTCAATGGGCAGGGGGAAACTCCCGCCGAGCGCCGGCACGAGTTTCGTGTGATCGACCATCACGATGAATCGTTTCGCCGCGGCCGCCACAATTTTTTCCTTGAGCAACGCGCCTCCGCCGCCTTTCACGAGATTCAACGCGGGATCGACCTGGTCGGCTCCGTCGATGGCCACATCGATCATCCACGCGTTATCGGATTCGATAAGAGGAATGCCGGATTGCCTCGCGAGAGCGGCCGTGTCGTGAGACGTTGGGACGGCGTGAATCGTCAGCCCCGCGCGCACTCGCTCTCCAAGCGCTATGATGAGATGTTTCGATGTGGTGCCGGTCCCAAGTCCGACGACCATGCCGTCCTGTACAAATTCCGTCGCCTTCAGCGCCGCCTGGCGCTTTTCAGCATCGAGGTCAGATGGTGGTGTCATGATGAATGGTGTCATAGTGGAGGAGAAAATGTGAGCTGCGCCGCCATGGAGGCGGCGCCGAGCAGGGCGGTCTTATCGTTCATTACGACCTTCACCGGAATCTGGCTCATAATCCGTTTGTAGCGGCCTTTGTTTGTGAAGCCGCGCATGAAGGAGCCGTCCTGCAATTTCTTCAGTAACTTGGGGGCAATGCCTCCCGCGATGTAGACTCCGTCCAACGTGAGCGCTTTCAGCGCCAGATTGCCCGCTTCTGCACCGTACACGCATGCAAACAAGTCCAGCGCCTGTGTGGCGATTTCCGCTTGGCCCTTGAGTCCGGCTGCGGCAATTTCGGCTGCCGGATTGCCGACCTTGATCTTTTCCGCCAGCCAAGTCGGTTCATTTTTCTTGGTATCGCGCAGATACTCATAGATCGCATGCAGGCCGGGTCCCGAGACAATGCGTTCATAACTGACGTGGAGATAACTGCCGCGCAGATGTCGAAGCAACTCGATCTCGCTGTCGCTGTTCGGCGCAAAATCCGTGTGCCCGCCTTCCGACGGCATGGGGCGGTAGCGGGTTCCATCCCAGTAAAGAATACATTCACCCAGGCCGGTGCCTGCTGCAATGAGGGCCAGGGCCTGCTTTTTCTTGGGCGGCGCCCCCGAATTCAGCACCACGACTTCATCGGAAGTGAGATGGAGGAGGCCATGGGCGGTTGCTTCAAGATCATTCAAGAGTTGCACATGTGGGATGGCAAATCGTTCGGCCAGAGCGGCTCCGTCAATGAACCAGGGAAGATTAGTCGTCCGGCAACGATTGTCGATCACCGGTCCTGCCACGCCAAAGCAGGCCGCCGTCACTATGATCGGCTCAGGAGCGACGTCGATTGCCTCTGGGGTCGCGTCGCTGCCAAGATCGTCGAGCTCTTCTACAAGAGCGCTCTCTGTATCCGGCTTGGGGAGCGGGATGCTGAGGAACTCGTCGATGATCTCTTCGAGGGTCTTATAATCCGCACTATGAAAGCTGTCCTCGCGGACTGGTTCTACACGTCCGGTGGTCCACTCATAGAGTGCCAGATTGGTTTTCGTCCCGCCGATATCGCCTGCCAGAATCATGGGTCCTCTTACGATGACAACTCGTCTGCCGCCACGGTCAATTCGGATGCCGCAGCGCGGTCAAGATACCACAACAGTCGTCCCGTCTCAGGTCGAACCAACGCTGCTGGAGAAGGGGTGGGATCGCTTGACGACCCCTCAATGACGCGTTGTACGATCTTGGCCTTGTTCGGCCCGGTGACGACGAACAGTACCACACTCGCATGATTGATCACACCTAGGGTAAGGGTGATGCGGAGCCGTGTGCCTTGTGGCGAAAGGCCGGGGACGACCCAACGGGTCTGTTCAGCGACTGACGGAGTGCCGGGGAAGAGCGAGGCCGTATGGCCATCGTCCCCCATGCCCAATAAGACCAAGTCTAGAGCCGGCCATGGTCCGGGCGCGCTTCCCGTCAGCTTGCGCAAGGTCTCTTCGTATTGAATTGCCGCGATCTCAGGCGGGTCTTCTCCGCGCATCCGATGGATCTGTATTGATGGAATGCGCAGCGGTGTAAACAGCATTGTATTGGCCAGGGCAAAGTTGCTGTCGCTATGCGTAGGCGGAACCGCTCGTTCGTCGCCGAACAGAAAGTGCACCTTCATCCAGTCGAGTTGCGGCGCATACTCCGGGCTCCCCAGAACCGAGTAGAGCGCCTTCGGGGTTGAGCCTCCCGAGAGGGCTACGAGGAAACGATCGCGTTCGGCAATTGCCTGTTGGCCCAAATTGATGAAGAGGGTTGCAGCGGCGCGGATCAGTTCTTGCGCATCAGGGAAGGTATGGAGTTCCGAAGCTGGTAGCATCTCAATGCCGGGGGCGACGAGTTGGAGTGGTTCGCTTCTTCGGGACGGATTTCCGGCGCGTGGCCTTGGCAGGTGTGAGGAAGGTCACAAGGCTGCGGAGGGTGCGGACGGGATTTGGTCCGAGAGCAATCCGGACAGCCGGGCGCTGGTGCGTGTGTAGTGATTGCAGATCACCGATGGCCTGGGCTTGAGCCAATGTGCCGAACGTATAGAATTTTTCCGGGACTGCGAGATCCGGCCTCATTGAATCGACTAATTCGAGAAACAGTCCGCTATTCGGTCCGCCCTTGTGAAGTTGCCCCGTCGAATGCAGATAACGGGGGCCATATCCCGCCGTCGTGGCCAGATGGTGCCGCACCATGATGGCCTTGCGTAGTGCTCGCAGCGCGGCTTCCACCTGAGCTGTGGGAGTCGTGTACGCCAGAATGGCCAGGTAGCGATTCGGCGACGTCTGTTCGAGCAACTGAGTCAAGGCCTGCTTGGGTGTCAGAGCCGGAAGGGAGGGGAAACGCCCATGGGTTTCGACTTCTTTGAGGACGCGGCCCGTGTTGTCTTTGCTTTCCTGCACATTAGGTTGGTCGAAGGGATGGATGCCGAGGGCATGTCCCGCAATGGCCGTGGCGAATTCCCAACGGAAGAATTCACCGCCCAGATCGTAGCGATCCTTCAGGGACAAGGACAATACGGGGTGTCCTGCTCGCTGCAGGGCGGAGACGGTCCGATCCAAGGAGGCATTGCGATCGCCTCTGAGTCGAAGCGAAACAAACACCCTGTCGGCTCCATAAGCGGCCGGGGATGCGAGTGGTTCTCCTGCCACGGGGACAAGGCCGGTCCCTTCCTTCCCGGTGCTTTCCGCGAGCAGTTGCTCGACCCAGAGTCCGAATGAGGCGAGCGCGGGGGAGGTGAGAAGAGTCACCTTATCCCGTCCGGCTCGGGCCATTGCGGCCATCATCCCTCCCAGGGCGGCTCCCGGATTGTTTTTTGGTGATGACGTATGACGACAGGCTTCGCGCATGGCGAGCGCGCGGGTGAGGAGTTTTCCCACGTCGAGACCCAAAAGGGCGGCGGGAACCAGGCCAAAATAAGAAAGGACAGAGTAGCGGCCCCCGATGTCCGGTTGGTTGGTGAAGGTGCGCCAAAATCCGCGCTCGCGCGCGAGTTGCTCGAGCCCGGTGCCGGGGTCGGTGATGGCGACAAACTGTGCGCCGCCTCGATTGCCTTTAGTTTGATGGACAAGTTCCCAGAAGTGGGCGAAGAGTGACATGACTTCGATGGTTCCGCCCGACTTACTCGCGACGAGAAACAGCGTCCGCGCTGGCTGAATCGCCTTGGTTACCTGTTGCACCCACCCCGGCACGGTGGAGTCCAGCACCCAGAGTCGTGGAACGTTCTTCGAAGAGCCAAAGGTGCAACGCAGCACTTCGGGGCCCAGACTGCTGCCGCCCATTCCGAGGAGTACGACGTCGGTCGTGCGCGCCTCGCGAGCGGCTTGCGCGAAGGTCCGCAAATCGGAGAGTCCGTCCTGCATATGGTCGAGGACGGTCAACCATCCCAGCCGGTTCTCGATTTCAGTCGGGTTCGATTTCCATAGGGTATGGTCTCGCGTCCAGATGCGCTCAATGGCGTGGCTGCTTGCCAAGTCGTCAAGCGTCCGGCTGACGGTCTGATTGTCAAGAAGGGAGGATACGTTGCGGCGGATCGGCATAACACGCTCTCTTCCAGATGGGGGAGGAACGAAGATGCACGTCGGCTCGTTCGTATCTTAGGTTCGGGAGTTCAAAAAGGCAAACAAGGAAAGTCTGTCGCTTGGCTGAGGGGTGAGATGAACGGGGTCTATAGAATTGGGGAAGTCTTGCGGAGTGAGCCGTGGCTCAGGTGTATTACGCGGTGAGGGCTAGGTTTCCTCTTCCTGGTCGCCCAGGTCTGCCAGCACGAGAGAGATGGAATTCTGTGATTCCAATGCCCCGACGATATTGACCGGAGTTCCCACGGCGACCTGTTCAAACAGCTGGGCAATCTGCGGGTTGTCCAGCACGATGCTGCCGTAGGGTTGATCCGTAATGCCTTGCGCGATGCCATGGAGTTGAATGAGACCAGGCATGTGTTGACTCTTGGGGATCAACCCTGCCTTTTGTGCCTCTTCGAAGCGGCGTCGGTCGTCGGCATTAGGATAGTCGAGAATAAGAGCGCGGAAGTAGGGAGTCTGTCCCGGTCCGCGCTTGCGCTGAATGCGATATTCGCCTTCTGGGGTTGCGCCATCTCCGTAATGTTGTTTCGCCCGGATGCCTCTCGACCCCAATCGAATCGGATAGGTCAGTACTTTTCGACCGCTCTTGTACAGCGTGAGCACACGGTCGGCCTTGCTGATCACAATGGCCTGTGCCCTATGCGTTCGAGACCAGTCAATGGTCCGTTGGGCAGATTCGCGCCAGGCAGCGATGAGATCATCGTCAGCATACCGTCCCAGTTCATTCGTGAGCAGCGCGGTTTGGGTAAGAAGGATTTTACCGGCTCGTTCTGAGGACTGAATGGAATGCTCAAATTGTCCCTGCTCCAGGAACAGCCGGGCCTGTTTGACGAAAACTTCAGTTTCGACCGGATGTTCGCCAAGCACCACACGGCTGCCGATATCACCTACTCTGGTGTTCAGCAGGCGGAGCCGTTGCTCGATCTTGGCTAATTTTATTTCGGCGGTGATGCGCTGCGCCTGGATGCGGCTATTGACGTCGGCCACGAGCTGCGTCCCTTCGACCTGAAGGGCTTCCAGGTCGGTTTCTAGCTCATTATCTTCCCAGGGCCAGCGGACGATGTTTTCTTCCGACTGGATCCGTCCTCTCAATCCGATCCATTGGCGGGAGAACTTGGAATAGGCTTCAGGAGCGAGGTCGGAGGCCCGTAACGTCACGAGATCACGGTCGATGCTCTCGATGGCTTCTACCAGCTCATCGGGGACGGTTTCGACGCACCCGCTCGCGCTCATCGACAGTAGACCGACGAGGGTGAAACTTGTGAGGATGCGGCAGATCTGGTTTGGGCGGCTCATTCTGGTCGTATTCTATCTTGTAGATGGCTGTTCCCGCGAGTTCTTCCCGCCTTTTGCCCTTAGCCACGCGGCAGTTTCAGCGGGGGCCTTACTGGTCAGTTATGCCTCGGATCCTTTGCCAGCGGTATCGCTGGACCCATAAAACCAGCGCTTATTTACGCAATGTGAGTGCCAGGAGGGTGAGTTGTGGCGAAAAGGATTGATTGCCTTTCAGAACAATGAGTTAGTATGAAACAATTGATTGCGCGTCAAGACCGACTTCTGTGGCATCTTTGTCGCGCGCGGGCAAGAGTGCCTCACGATATATGAGGCTTGTGATGGCGGTGTCTGCAGAAAAGGGAGATCCGCGGAGTCTTTTTCGCCAATCTCGCTTCGTGGATCGAGACGCAGATTGATTGACACCCTCCTGTCCCGCCCCTATAATGCGGCCTCTTCATTGAAAAATGATCTCTCGAGAAGGAGTGCGCAATGTCGTTCACTTTTAAACAACCCTCGAATCTCAAGCGCAAGCGGGAACATGGATTTCGGAAGCGCATGAGCACTAAGAACGGCCGTAAAGTCATCGCTCGTCGCAGAGCCAAAGGCCGCGCTCGTCTCACCGTCTGATTCTTTCCTGCCGCTAGGCAATCTGCATGTAGGCAAACATCCAGGTGGTGGGTGATACCCTTGGGTGAGTACTGTCGTCTTGGCCTGGTCGTAGAAAAGAAGGGGCGACAAACAGGGCGGCGCGCGAATCTGTTGTTTCAGGCGCGGTCGAACCTGGTAACCCGCAGACAGGTCGGTTATGGCGGCAGGTCAGGCGTCCGTGCCGTTTTTCTTGAAGCGTAGCCGGGAAATCCAGCTCATCAAGAAAAATGGACGGCGTGTTTCAACAGGATTGTTCAATCTCCAAATTTGTCCGGGCATGACCCAAGATGCCGCGATGGGGATTGTCATCGGGCGCCGGTTTGGTACGGCGGTGCGGCGGAATCGGGCGAAGCGACTGTTTCGAGAGTTGGGCCGCGCCGTCCGGCCCGCTTTGATTCCGGGATATGCGTTTCTGGTGTTCCCGAAACGAGAGTGTCTGAATCTGCCGTTTGTCGAATTGCAAAACGTATGGCGAGGCACATTGCAAAGACAGCGGTTGGCCCGTGTTGGGGAACCCTTGCTCTGAGGCGTCTTTGTATCGGACTTCTGATGGTCTATCGCGCCTGCTTGTCGCCTATGCTTGGTCCGGCGTGCCGGTTTTACCCGACCTGTTCAGTCTATGCGCAGGATGCCATAGCGCGGTATGGAGTGCTCAGGGGTTTGGTGATGGCCGGTCGACGCCTCCTGAAATGTCATCCTTTCCACCCCGGCGGAGTGGACCCGGTACGGTAACCGTCGTGGCAACAACCCCTCAGCTTCTACCCAGTACGTAAATTCATGGAAAAACGCGTCATTGTTTTCCTCATCGTGTCCCTCGTCGTCATTATCGGTTACGATTACCTGCTGAAAGGCATGGGATTGTTACCGCCTTCAGAGCCGGTGCAAGTCGCCACTACGACGGACTCTCCGGCCGCCACCAGCGCGCCTGCTCGTTCCGAAAATGTCTCCGCTCAAACTGCGAGTCCGCCGGCCTCCACTTCTGCGAGTTCCCCTTCCCAGCCTGTTGCCTCTGCCGGCGGAACGGGAACGGCCACTGAAGAACAGACGATCGAGGTGGATACGGACCTGTTTCGGGCAAAGTTCAGCAATCGCGGTGCCGTGCTCAAATCCTGGGAGTTGAAGCGATATACCACCGCTACCGAGCAAGGGCCTGTGCCAGTGCAGTTGGTATACGCGGGGGGGCGTTTCAAAGGGCCTCTCAGTCTGGTCACCAGCGATCAGGCGTTTACCGCCGATCTCGGATCCGCCCTCCACCAGGCGACCCAGGACTTCTCGCGACTTGATAGTGCCCATCCCGTGGGCCACCTCACGTTCCGGTATCACGATGCCCAACGGAATGTGGATGTTGAAAAGGAACTGACGTTTCACTCCGGATCGTATGTGGTGGACATTGCGATTCGGACTCAAGGCCTGACGATGCCGGTGGATGTCACCCTTGGCACCAATTTTGGCATCGTGGAATGGGGTGAAGGGTTCATCGGCCTGATGGGATCAGCGTCTCTGGTCGATGACAAGGTGTTGAAGGAGACGCCCGATGGCGAGGCTGAACGCAAGGGCGATGTGAAGTGGTCCGCTATTCAGGATAAATATTTTCTCAGTGTCCTGATGCCGCAGAAGGCCTCGGCTGCTCTTGCCAAGAAAGAAGGCGATAAGCTGGTGTCGGCCGGTGTCCGCTTCCCTGCGCCTGCGGCCGGCTCGACCATGGCGATGCAGCTCTATGCCGGGCCCAAAGAGTACGACACCCTCAAGGGATTGAACGCCGGCCTGGAAGACACGATCGACTTCGGCTGGTTTGTTTTCGGCAGCTGGGGACTGGTCAAGGCGGTGGCCAAGCCGATTTTCTATGTCCTGCGTTTTCTCTACGAATTTACGCACAACTATGGTGTCACGATCATTCTCTTGACCCTGTTGATCAAGCTGATGTTCGTGCCATTGCAGTACAAAAGCTATAAGTCGATGAAGCAAATGCAGGTCATTCAGCCGAAGGTCCTGGCTATCCAGAATAAGTTCAAGGACGATCGCGAGCGGCTGAACAAGGAATTGATCAAGCTGTACAAGGATCACCGGGTGAATCCGGTCGGTGGCTGTCTGCCGATGGTGCTGCAAATGCCGGTCTTCGTTGCGCTGTTTAACATCCTGTATATGACGATCGACCTCCGGCAGGCTCCGTTCATGTTGTGGATCAAGGATCTCTCCGTGCAAGATCCCTATTACGTGTTGCCGATCATCATGGGCGCCACGATGGTCATTCAACAGAAAATTACGCCGACCACGATGGATCCGACCCAAGCGAAGATCATGTTGTTCCTGCCGGTATTCATGACGTTCCTGTTCGTAAATTTCCCTGCGGGATTGGTGCTGTACTGGTTGACCAACAACACGCTTACGATCACGCAGCAGGTCGTGACCGAGCGTTTGTTCGGGAAGAAGTGGCAAGCTCCTCCGGCGGATACTGAGGCTGCTGCTCTGGACGAACCGAGAGAACAGAAAAGTAACGGCAAGCGACGAAACAGTCCATCCGAGTAGTTTCACCTCACTGGGTGCGTCATGCATGGCGCGCTGGACGATACCATCTGTGCCATCGCCACTCCTCCTGGAGAGGGCGGAATCGGGGTGCTGCGTATCAGCGGGCTTCGTGCCCTTGATCTGGCCTCTCACGTCGTTCGCCTCCGGTCAGGCAAACCCCTTCGTGAACTGCGTTCCCACATGATGGCATTAGCTGACGTCCGCGCCCGTGAGCTTTCTCGCGACAAGGGCGATGAGTCGCCCTTTCCGTCGCACAGGGTGATCGACGAAGCGCTCGTGGTCGTCATGAAAGGGCCACATTCATACACAGGGGAAGATGTCGTGGAGGTGCAGTGCCATGGAGGCCCGGTGATTCTGGATCAGCTGTGCCGGGGATTGATGTCTGCAGGGGCGAGGCTTGCCGACCCCGGTGAATTCACCAAACGCGCCTTTCTCAACGGGCGACTCGATCTTGCGCAAGCCGAGGCGGTGCTCGATACCATTCGCGCCAAGACTGCACGCAGTCTGACCATTGCCCAGTCGCAGCGGCGAGGCGAATTGTCCGGTGAAGTGGAAGAGATCCGCTCCGAATTGGTTATCGCGCTCGCGCATATTGAAGCCGCTCTGGATTTTGCGGAAGAAGACATTTCTTTCGTCTCGCATGACGCACTCATGCGGCTGCTCGATGCGACGTTGCACAAGCTGCGGCGCTTGGTTCGATCAGGCCGGGGCGGCCGTATTTGGAGAGAAGGGGCGGCGGTGGCGATCCTTGGACGTCCAAACGTCGGCAAATCCAGCTTGATGAATGCATTGCTGCGGAGTGACCGTGCCATTGTGACACCTATTCCCGGCACGACGCGAGACCTGCTCGAGGAACTGGTCAGCATTGATGGCATCCCCGTGCGACTGGTCGATACGGCAGGCATGCGAACGACGGATGATCCGGTGGAGGTCGAAGGAATCCGCCGGAGCAGACTTGCGTGGGAAGACGCAGATCTTGCGCTGATTCTGTTGGATGGCTCTCAGCGCTTGTCTGAAAGCGATCTCGCTCTTCTTGTCCGACCTGAGGCCGCGCGCGCTCTGCTGGTCCTCAATAAATGCGACTTGCCGCGCCAATTGTCGAGGGAAGACCTTGATCGTGCTTGTCCTGGCCATGCCGGTGTGCTCGAGATCTCTGCCACCATGCAATTGGGCCTGGATGAACTGAGGAACGCGATTCGCAGCCGGTTGATGCCGGATAGCCTGGAATCGAACGAAGGCGCGCTGGTGACGAATCTCCGCCACGCCGCCGCGTTCGAACGAGCGTTGCAGGGGGTCGATCAGGCTAGGCAGGCGGTCGAGGCGGGTCGTGCAGGGGAATTGGTCGCGATAGATCTCCGCATCGCCGCCGATGCCTTAGGAGAAATCACGGGGGTCATTACGACCGACGAAATTCTGGAGCGCATTTTTGCCGAGTTTTGTATCGGGAAATGAAAGGACGTTCGTTATGAGTGAGCAGTGCGACGTGATCGTGGTCGGGGGAGGCCATGCGGGCTGTGAAGCGGCCTTAGCCGCGGCTCGCCTGGGCGCCCGCACGCTGTTGCTCACCATGGATCCGGACCGCATTGCGCAGATGTCGTGTAATCCGGCTATCGGCGGCATCGCCAAGGGGCATTTGGTGAAGGAGATCGATGCCCTGGGGGGAGAAATGGGACGGAATACCGACCAGGCGGGTATTCAATTCCGTATGATCAATACGAGTAAGGGGCCGGCCGTTCGCGCATTGCGTGCACAGTGCGATAAAAAGGTTTATCGCCAGGTGATGCAGGATACGCTTCGGGCGCAGCCCAAGCTTCAGATCATGGGCGGGACGGTTGATCGTATTCTCGCGCAGGCAGGCGCTGTGACCGGCATCGTCACGGATTCAGGAGTGCAGATTGAGGCAAGAGCGGTTGTGCTCACCTCGGGAACGTTTTTGAAGGGGCTGATCCACATCGGGTTGAACCACTTTCCGGCCGGGCGTGCCGGAGAGTCCTCGGCTGAGCATCTCTCTGATTGTATGCGCGATTTCGGGTTTGAGGTCGGGCGTTTGAAAACGGGAACTCCGCCCAGGCTGGACCGTGACTCCATCGACTTTTCCGTCATGGTGCTGCAGCCGGGTGACGATCCGCCCCCTCCGTTTTCGTACCGTACCAGCCGGATTCCCTTGCCGCAGGTGCCTTGTCATCTGACGTATACAAATATACAAACTCATGAAATCATTGAAAAAAACATCGACAGATCTCCCTTGTTCAGTGGAGTGATCGATTCTGTCGGCCCACGGTACTGCCCCTCAATCGAAGACAAAGTCGTCAGATTTGCCGACAAGGATCGGCATCAAATCTTCATCGAGCCAGAAGGGCTGGATACCATTGAATTTTACCCGAATGGCATTTCAACCAGTTTGCCGGTTGACGTGCAGGCAGCCATGTTGAAGACCATTCCAGGGCTTGAGCAGGCCAAGATAGTAAAGCCTGGCTATGCAGTGGAGTACGATTATTTCCCTCCTCGCCAGCTTCATAATTCCCTCGAGACGAAGTTGGTCCAGGGGCTTTACCATGCGGGTCAGATCAACGGCACGTCTGGCTATGAGGAAGCAGGGGCACAGGGGATCATGGCCGGCATCAACGCGGTCTTGAAACTGCGAGGGGATCAGCCGCTCGTGCTCGACCGATCGCAGGCCTATATCGGCGTATTAATTGATGATTTAATTACAAAAGATGCGAGGGAGCCCTATCGCATGTTCACGTCTCGCGCGGAATATCGGCTGTTGCTGCGCCATGACAATGCAGATCTTCGTCTCATGGACATTGGGCATCGAATCGGACTCCTGCCTGATGAAGTCTATCGAAAATTTGAAGCGAAGCGTGGTGCTATTGAGCGCGAGGTTCAGCGACTCAAGGAAACGAGGCCCAGGTTGACGCCTGAGGTGAAGCGTTTGCTGGAAGAGTCAGAAATAGGAGCCGTCACTCCCACGCAATCGCTGGCGGAAATTCTCAGGCGGCAGGACCTTACTTACAAAAAGATTTCGTCGGTGTTCGGAGGTTCTGACATCGACGATCCGGAGATCACCGAAGCCATTCAGCTTGAGGTGAAATATGAAGGCTACATCAAGCGTCAGCTCCAGCAGATTCAGCGATCGCAGAAGCTGGAGCATCGCGCCATCCCCGCGACCTTTGATTATGACGGCATTTCAGGCTTCTCGGGCGAAGTGAGGGAAAAGCTTAAGCGCGTAAGGCCGGCTTCGGTGGGGCAAGCCTCTCGTATATCCGGAGTGACGCCTGCTGCAATTTCTCTCTTGCTGGTCGCGATTGAGCGCCACCGTAGGCAGCCAGCCGTTGGTGATTAATTGGAATCGATTGCAGGGTGAGCAATTTGGGGCCGATAGGTCCTCCGCCGTAAGAAACATTCTTGACCCACACAGTTGTTTCGCGTAATTGTTCCACGTGGAACACGACGCGTTTCAGTTCGCAGAATCTCTTAGAGGATTCGCTGCAGAACTCGCCATACCCATTCCTGACTCCGCTATTCATCTCTTCGCAATCTATTTCAACGAGCTAAAAAAGTGGAATAAGACGATTAATCTAACGGCCATCGATGACGATCGTGAGATCCTGGTGAAGCATTTCATTGATTCTATAGTTGGCACTAAAGTCATTGATGATAAGAGTGAAAATGACTTGTTAGATATTGGTTCCGGGGCTGGATTTCCGGCTCTTCCGCTTAAATTTATCCGGCCTGAGCTGTCGGTTGAATTGCTTGAGCCAAGCGAAAAGAAGGGATCGTTTTTGCGGTATATGATTGGATCGCTTGGTTTGCGGCAGGTGACGGTTGCAACTGCCAAATTGGAGCATTACGTGGAGCGGCGAACGGATCGGCGGACATTTGATTACATTATAGTACGAGCTTTTAGGGTTGATGGGCTTGGCCGGTTGCTTGTGGAATTGCTCAAGCCTGGCGGAAAAGTGATTTTGTACCGTGCTGAGAGGGTTCGACGAGGGTTTGATCTGGCCGGTCTTGCTTTGGTCGAGGAACTCGAGTATGAGCTTCCTGCAGGGTATGGCCATCGAGTGTTGTCCGTTTTTTCGAAATGAATGAAAACCTCAATGTTCCACGTGGAACATTGAGGTTGAATTGACGGGTTCCTGTGGATTGGGGACTATATGGCTCGAATCATTGCTGTTGCAAATCAAAAGGGTGGAGTGGGCAAAACTACCACCTCGGTGAATCTTGCCGCAGCGTTGGCAATCGAAGGTGGATCGGTTCTCCTCGTTGATATTGACCCACAAGGAAATGCCACCAGCGGCCTTGGTGTGGATGCCATGTCGCTGGGAAAGACCATCTACAATGCATTGATTGCGAAGGAAAGTATTGCCTCTCTTGCGATGCAGACCGCAGTGAACGGTTTATCGCTGGTTCCTGCCAATTCGCATCTGGCCGGTGCCGAAGTTGAATTGGTGAACATGGAGGGCAGGGAGCAGCGGCTCAAAGAAGCGCTGGCCGAAGTCGCTGATCGTTATGACACCATTTTGCTGGATTGCCCTCCGGCCCTTAGCCTCCTGACCATCAACGCAATGGTGGCGGCACAGTCCGTGCTGATCCCGGTGCAGTGTGAATATTATGCGATGGAGGGACTCGGGCGGCTGATGGAGAGCATTCAACGTCTCAGGCAATCGCTCAACCCGACCTTGGAAATCGAGGGAATCGTACTCACGATGTATGACGCGCGTAACTCGCTCGCTCGCCAGGTCGTTGAGCAGATTCGCGGACATTTCGGCGAGATCGTCTATCAGACCATGATTCCTCGTAATGTGACGCTGGCCGAAGCGCCGAGTTACGGCCGTCCGGCGTTGCTATACAACATGGCATCATCCGGTGCCCAAGCCTATCTATCCCTAGCCAAGGAGTTTGTGGTCCATGGAGAAAAAAGCCCTCGGTAGAGGTCTCGACGCTCTCCTGCCGACCGGTCGAACCACGGTTGACCCGGAGCGTGGTGATATCCAGGAGTTGCGGCTTGAAGCGATTGTCCCGAACCGTTTTCAGCCTAGGCAGCAATTCTCCGAGCTCGAGTTGGCAGAACTGACGGCCTCCCTCAAGCAGAATGGCCTACTACAGCCCATTCTGGTACGCCGCAAGGGCGACGGCATCTACGAATTGATTGCGGGTGAAAGACGGTTACGTGCAGCTAAGTTGGCTGGAATACAGAAGATTCCAGCGCTTGTTCGAAATGTGTCCGATCAGGAGTCCATGGTGCTGGCGCTGGTGGAGAACCTCCAGCGGGACGATCTCAACCCGATGGAAACCGCACGGGCTTACCAGCGCATGTTGAACGAGTTCGGCCTCACGCAGGAGGCGATTGCGCAGAAGGTGGCGTGCGACCGGTCGTCCGTGGCGAATCTACTGAGATTGACGTCGCTGCCCGCCGAGGTGCAGCACATGATCGAGTCCGATCAGCTGTCGACCGGACATGCGAAGGTGATTCTTGGGCTCAAGACGCCGGCTGCCCAGCTGAGCTTGGCGACGCAGATCGTGAACGGGCAACTGTCCGTGCGGGAAGCGGAGCGGCTGGTGCAGGGCCACGCTGAAGCAAAAAAAACGGGCAAGCGTCCGGTGCGGGCGCCGTTACGTTCCGATCTCGAGGAGCGGCTGCAGAAACGCCTGGGTACGAGGGTGGATGTGCAGAAAGGGCGTCGTGGCGGCAAGATCGTGATTCATTATTTTTCTCCCGAGGAATTGGACGGGGTGGTGGAGCAGTTGCTTAATGGGTAGCCGGAGCATTTCAGGGCAGATTTTTCCCGTATGACCGGAGTAAAATGCCGTCGGATTTTCTATCAGTCATCTACGACCCTGTGCGGCTGGTCAGTGAATCTCCTCCGGTCAGCAGGTGAGGAGCATGGTCATTTGTTTGGAGGTATGAGCAATGTGGATTAAGGACAAACCAGAAGGAAAGCGTCAGGCGGGACAAATCGAGGGAAGTGAAATGGAAAATTTAGAGTCGACGGCACCGCGCGAAGGAAACGAAGAAATCAATGCCTTTGTCGGAAAGGGCGTCAGCTTTAAGGGCGTCATTTCTTACAACGGCACTGTGCGTATCGACGGCAATCTGGACGGCGAAATTCATACCGAGGGCGTGCTGTTGGTCGGTGAGGACGCAGTCCTGACAGCCAAGATCACAGCCGGCACGGTAGTGTGCAAGGGGAAGATCACCGGCGACATCACTGCCCGTGAGAAGGTGAAGTTGCGGGCTCCTGCGGTGGTGAACGCCGGGGTGAAGGCGCCGTTGCTGGCCATGGAAGAAGGCGTTGTCTTCAACGGTACGTTGGAGATGAGTCAATCGGCGACCCGCGAACCCCAGGGCACCACGCGCGGTCAGGGCGTCAAGCTGGTAAACGGATAGTCCGGATCAACAACGAATTCGTTGGACAGAGTGTGGCCTGCCTTGTATGCATGAGGTAAGTACGGAAAAAGTTCCATTCGGTCCGCGCCACGGCCGGTCACCGTCGTGGAATGCGTGAAGGAGGACGCTGATGTGGGGTGAGACCAAAAAGCAGTCCGTCGCGGAATCTGACAAGTTTACCTTTCTCGGGAAGGGGACGAGTTTTAAGGGCATTGTTACCTTTGACGGGACTGTCCGTATCGATGGCCGAGTCGAGGGGGAAGTCCACACGGGCGGAGCCGTTATCGTGGGGGAGAGCGCGGTGATTAAAGGTGTGATCGCCGCCGGGTCCGTTGAGATCAGCGGACGCGTGAAGGGGTCGGTGACCGCGTTGCAGAAGGTTGAAATTCAAAAGCCCGGGATTCTTATCGGGGACATTCAGAGCCCGGTGATTATGATTGAAGAAGGGGCTCACTTCCACGGTATGAGCAACATGGGCGCTGAGAAATGGACGGAGGATGAGTCCTCCGAATTCGGTTCTCCGCAGGATCCTGGCGTGCGCGATCTCGTAGCCCATCGCGGCAAAGTCAAAACCCAAGAGCCGTAAGTAATCGGCCCATTGTTCCCCCGGTATTACTTATGACACGTCAGACCGTGCTGCTAGGTATGAGCGGCGGAGTGGACAGCTCCGTCGCCGCATCGCTGCTTGTGCGCCAGGGTTACGATGTCCACGGCGTCACGCTTCAGGTGTGGGAGCACGAAGACGAGCAGGTGGCGGCATCCAAGCGCTGGGAGGAACGGGGCTGCTGCAAGATCGGTATCGCGAAGTTCGTCGCTCAGCGTCTAGGTATTCCGTATGAGGTCGTCGATCGCCGCGAAGTCTTCCAGCAGGGCGTCATCGATGATTTTGTCGCCGGGTATGCCTCCGGCACCACGCCCAATCCCTGTGTCCGGTGCAACGAGCGCGTGAAGCTGCGCTCACTGTATGCATTGGCGCAGGAGCGCGGGATGGACTATGTGGCGACCGGGCATTATGCGCGTGTGCAGCAGGCGGATGGACAATGGTCTCTGCACCGGGCCCTCGACGCGCGCAAAGACCAGAGCTATTTTCTCTATCGAATCAATGCGGCTTGGCTGCCGCGACTCCTGTTCCCGGTCGGGCACATGCAAAAGGGCGAGGTGTGGAAAGAGGCAGAATCTCTCGGATTGCCGGTCGAAGAACTCAAGGAGAGTCAGGAAATTTGTTTCGTGAGCCATGGCGACTACCGTACGTTCCTGGAGCGGGAACGGCCGGAACTGAAGCAGCCGGGATCCTTTGTGGGCTTGGATGGCGAAGTCCTTGGCCGGCATGAAGGGATTGCCTTTTACACACCGGGCCAGCGACGCGGCTTAGGCATTGCCGTCGGTCAGAGGTTGTACGTCCAGAAGGTCGTTCCTGAGTCCGGCCAGGTGGTGTTGTGTGCGGAAGAACAGCTCGTGCAACTCCATTGTCGGGTGGCCGATCTGAGTGTCTTTGATACGGCGATCGGTCATGAACCCGTCGAGGCGGACGTAAAGATTCGTTATGCCACGCCACCCTCTGCTGCGACTCTCTTACCGTCGACTAACGGCACGCTTCAGGTTCGATTTCATCATCCTCAGCGGGCGTTGAGTCCCGGGCAGTCCGCTGTTTTTTATGCCGGGGACCGCGTGCTCGGCGGCGGTATCATTCAGCGTTCTTAGCTCTTCCCCGTTTCTTTTTCATATTTCCCGTAGGTTAATCGGCGCGAACGAGAGCCGGTCCCGTCTCCTCGTCCGTGGGATCCTCCTTGACAGTACCTGCGTTTGAATGCTACCTTGGCGCGCTTTTTGTCGTGCCCACCGCACGCAAGCTTCCCGTTTGATCAAAACACGGTTAACCGTAGCGGATAGTTATTGTGATTAAGACAGCCGTCGCACGTCGATACGCAAAAGCTCTGTTCGAACTTCTTGATACTTCTAGCATCGAGCCGGCCCGTTCGGCTTTGAATGGATTAGGAGAGGCCTTCACGCAGTCAGCCGCATTGCGGCACGCTGTCGCCTCGCCCGTGTTTCCAGAAGACACCAAGTTAGGTGTGCTGATCGAATTGGCCACTCGACTCGGATGCCCGCCGGTCGGCAAACGATTTCTCGATCAATTGGTAAAAAAGAATCGGGTCAGTTTCCTGCCCGACATCGCCGAGGCCTTCGCCAAGCTCGTGGACGAATCCAAAGGGACTCAACAAGTGCTCGTGTCATCCGCGAACGCATTGCCTGCGGCCGAGCAGGATCGGATCACCACCCGATTGCGCGATCTTTTACAGCGCGACGTCGATGTCACTTTCCATACAGAACCTGAACATGTCGCCGGCCTCCACATCCGCCTGGGTAGCACCGTCGTAGATAGTACGGTCCGGGGCCGACTGAGCGCCATGCAGCGTGTGTTGACCAAGGAGTAGCCATGCAGATCAAGGCAGAAGAGATCAGCTCCATCATTAAAGAGAAGATCAAGGGGTTCGATCAACAAGTCGATGTCAGCCAGACCGGTTCCGTGATTCAGGTCGGCGATGGTATTGCGAAAGTCTATGGACTGGACGGCGCGATGGCCGGCGAAATGCTCGAATTCCCGGGCGGCCTCTACGGCATCGCCTTGAACCTCGAAGAAGACAACGTCGGCGCCGTGTTGATGGGCGACGATGTGGGCATCAAAGAGGGTGATCCCGTCAAGCGTACCGGCCGAATCGCTGAAATCCCTGTGGGTGAAGCGCTGGTCGGGCGCGTAGTCAATGCCATCGGACAGCCGATCGACGGCAAAGGGCCCATCAACTCGCAACATTCTTCCCGCATCGAAGTGGTGGCGCCTGGCGTCAATACCAGACAGTCCGTGCGCGAACCGTTGCAGACGGGCATCAAGGCCATCGACGCCATGATCCCCATCGGACGTGGTCAACGTGAGTTGATCATCGGAGACCGTCAGACCGGAAAAACCGCCATCGCCGTCGACACCATCATCAATCAGAAGGGCCTGGGCGTCTTCTGTATCTACGTCGCTGTCGGTCAGAAGCGGTCGACCGTCGCGCGGGTGGTGAAGACGCTGGAAGAAAATCACGCGATGGACTACAGCATCGTGGTGGCAGCCACTGCCAGCGATCCGGCGCCGATGCAGTTTCTGGCCCCGTTTGCTGGCGCCGCGATCGGCGAGTATTTCCGTGACAACGGCAAACACGCGCTGATCGTGTACGACGACTTGTCGAAGCACGCGGTCGCCTATCGTCAGCTATCCTTGTTGCTCCGCCGTCCGCCGGGCCGCGAAGCCTATCCGGGCGATGTGTTCTATCTGCACTCACGTTTGTTGGAGCGTGCTGCGAAATTGAGCGATAAGTTGGGCGGTGGCAGTTTGACGGCCCTTCCGATCATCGAGACCCAAGCAGGCGACGTGTCGGCCTACATTCCGACCAACGTCATTTCAATCACCGACGGACAGATCTACCTCGGCAGCGATTTGTTCTATTCCGGTATTCGTCCGGCTATTAACGTCGGTCTCTCCGTGTCCCGCGTCGGCGGATCCGCGCAGATCAAGACGATGAAACAGGTCGCCGGGACGCTTCGCCTGGACCTCGCGCAGTATCGTGAAATGGCCGCCTTCTCACAGTTCGGCAGCGAACTCGACAAAGCGACTCAGATGCAGTTGGCCCGCGGTGTTCGCATGGTGGAATTGCTCAAGCAGGGCCAATACAAGCCGATGCCGGTCGCCGATCAAGTCTTGTCGATTTATGCGGGCGTCAATGGATTCCTGGATGACGTGCCGGTGGACAAGGTGCTGCAATTCGAAGCGGACCTGCTTCACTATGTGGCGCAGAACCACCAGGACATGCGCAAAGACATCGCCACCGTCGGAAAAATCGACGACAAGGTGGGCGGCAAGCTGAAAGAAATCATCGCGACGTTTAAGCAGAAAATGGGCTATGGGGGAAAGTAAGATTTCGTGATTGCATGATCGGAGAAGTGAGCGTGAAGTAGCCATTCTTCAATTCACTCAATCGTCCAATCGCACCGTCTGCTTCCGTAAAATATGCCGAGCTTACAATCTCTCAGGCGGAAAATTGCCGCCTTCAAGAATACGCAAAAGATTACGAAGGCCATGAAAATGGTGGCGGCCGCGAAACTCAAGCGTTCGCAGGACCGTATTCTGGCGGCGCGGCCCTATGCGCATAAGATGCGCGGCGTGTTGAGCAATCTCAGCCAGCGCGTGAATCGTACGTCCCATCCGCTGCTCCAAAAACGCGAGGGAAAGAAAATCGAAATCCTCGTCGTCACGAGCGATCGGGGTCTCTGCGGCGGGTTCAACGGCAACATCGTCAGGAAGAGCGCCGAGTTTGTCCGCCAGTGTGAGGCGCAGGGCTTGTCGGTCAATCTTAGTTTGATTGGACGCAAGGGGCGTGATTATTTCCGTCGGCGCTCGTGGTCGATCAGGCAAGAGTGGACGGGGATTTTCGATAAATTGACCTTCGAGCATGCCATCGACATCGGCGGAGATCTGACCGAAAACTTTGTGAAGGGCACGTTCGACGAGCTCTATGTTGTGTACAACGAGTTTAAGTCCGCCATCCAGCAACGAGTGATTGTGGAAAAACTATTCCCCATCGATGCGGCCGCTGAATTCGGAGCGCCTCCTGCAGCCGAGGCGTCCTCCGCCGGGGGCAGCTATTTATACGAGCCGGATGAGGGCGAGCTCCTGAATGTCTTGGTCCCGAAGCATTTTCAGATTCAGGCCTACCGCATTTTGCTGGAATCGGCGGCAGCGGAACATGGGGCGCGAATGGCGGCGATGGATGGCGCGACCCGCAATGCAGGTCAGCTCATCAAGAAAGTCACTTTGTACTACAATAAGACCCGCCAGGCGGCCATTACCAAAGAACTCATGGACATCGTGGGCGGCGCAGAAGCCCTGAAATAAAATCTGGAATGAAGAATGCTGCACCACGGTCATCCGCTGGATGCATCATTGACGACAAGAGGAGCCTTATGAGCACAGGAAAAGTCATTCAAGTCATCGGCCCCGTGGTCGACGTGGAGTTTCCTCCCGGTCATCTGCCGAACATTTATAACGCGCTCAAGGTGACACAGGAAGAGAATAAGGCCGCAGGCAAGCCGGCGGTGCGAATCACGCTGGAAGTGGCGTCACACCTCGGCGAGAATCGTGTGCGCGGCATTGCGATGTCGACGACGGACGGTCTCACGCGCGGCATGGATGTATTGGATACGGGTGCTCCGATCTCTGTTCCCGTCGGTCGTGAGACCCTGGGTCGGCTGATCAACGTGCTCGGCGAACCGGTCGACGAAAAAGGTCCGATCAAGACGACGAAAACCTACCCGATTCACCGGCCCGCGCCGCGCCTGGAAGATCAGGACACGAAGACCGAAGTGCTCGAGACCGGCATTAAAGTCGTTGATCTTCTGGAGCCGTACAGCAAGGGCGGCAAGGTCGGACTCTTCGGTGGCGCCGGTGTCGGCAAGACGGTCATCATCATGGAGCTCATCAACAACATCGCGCTCCACCACGGTGGATTCTCGGTGTTTGCAGGCGTCGGCGAGCGTACACGCGAAGGTAACGACCTCTGGCATGAGATGCAGGAGTCCAAAGTTATCGATCCCGATGACCACACCAAGTCCAAAGCGGCGTTGGTGTATGGACAGATGAACGAGCCGCCGGGAGCGCGTCTCCGAGTGGCATTGACCGGCCTGGCCGTGGCGGAATTCTTCCGTGACGAAGAAAATCAAGACGTGTTGCTCTTCGTGGATAATATCTTCCGGTTTACCCAAGCCGGTTCTGAGGTGTCGGCGTTGCTCGGCCGTATGCCGTCCGCAGTAGGGTATCAGCCAAACCTGTCCACGGAAATGGGTGCGCTGCAAGAACGGATCACGTCAACCAAGAAGGGGTCCATCACCTCTGTCCAGGCGATTTATGTGCCGGCGGACGACTTGACCGACCCGGCTCCGGCCACCGCCTTTGCGCACTTGGATGCCACCACGGTGTTGTCCCGGCAGCTGGCGGAGTTGGGCATTTACCCTGCCGTCGACCCACTCGACTCCACGTCACGTATTCTCGATCCGCAAGTGATCGGCGAAGAGCACTACAAGGTGGCGCGTGGCGTTCAGTCCGTGCTGCAACGGTACAAGGATTTGCAGGACATCATCGCCATTCTCGGAATGGACGAATTGTCTGAAGACGATAAGATGGCCGTCGCGCGGGCGCGCAAGATCCAACGGTTCCTGTCCCAGCCGTTCCATGTGGCCGAAGCTTTCACCGGCGCGCCGGGCAAGTACGTGAAGTTGAAGGACACGGTGCGGAGCTTCAAGGAAATCCTGGAAGGGAAATACGACCATCTGCCGGAGCAGGCCTTCTACATGGTTGGACCGATCGAAGAAGCAGTGGCGAAGGCGGAAAAGATGGGAGTGAAGGTCTAGCACCCAGGTGCCCTTGTGCTCGCAGACCGCGCACGCTCAGAAGGTGCTCGGCCGATGCGCGCACGACAGGGCATCCTGACCGCTAGCCCTTTCGTTAGAGAGCAGGAAAAGGGACCATGGCTGGAAAGATTCTTTTAGAAGTTGTGACGCCGGAAAAGTTGCTCCTGAGCCAGGAGGTGGATGAAGTCATCGCTCCCGGCAGCGAGGGGGAATTCGGTGTCTTGCCGGGACATTGCCATCTTCTCTCCAGCCTGCGTATCGGAGAACTACGGTACAAGACACAGGAATCGTGGCGCTACATGTCGATCCTGTGGGGCTACGCCGAAGTCACGTCGTCCAAAGTGACTGTGATGGCTGAGATCGCCGAGAAAGCGGAAGACATTGATGTCGGCCGTGCGCAACAGGCTGTGGAAAAGGCCGAACAGCGTCTCCAGACCGGCGGTCTGCCGTCGGAGGTGAAGGAGGCGCAGATCAGCCTCGAAAAGGCCCGTCTCCGCAAGAAGATTGCCGATCGTGCCAGAAAACCAGGGCACGCCTAGGCATTCTACGAATCGCTCACGCAGTCCATTATTTGTGCACCTCGCTGATCCAGCCCGTCTGGGTATTCAGGTGTTACCCACTTCATCACGACACTATCTACTCCTGTTCTCACTACTTTTTGTGTTCTCCGGCTGTTCCGCGCCTGTACTCACCAGTCGTGTCGTACAGCAGGAACCGGCCTGGTTCGTCCGCCTCGATTCCTTTGAGACTGCGGACCGTGCCTCCGCTCGCTATGATCATCCGGCTTCTTGGAAGGACGAGGATCTATCCGCCATTATGGCCGGCCTCTTTCTTGAAGAGCGCGTCGGGCTGATGGATAGTGCGAAGCCTGCACGTGCTCTGTTTTCATCGGAGGAGATAGCGCTTCTCGTATCGCCCGTTCGTCAGGCGTTCGAGAGCGCCAGAGTCAATGAGTGGGTTGCATTCTCCCTCGTGCAGGCGCGCGGGGCTGAAACTGCCGTTACATCGGGCGGACTGTTCATCGAAGCTCACAGACTGCATGTGGTGGTGGCCAATCATCGCATGCTCCTCGCTCAGAACTCGGAGGAACTGGCGCGGGTGCGAGGGAATCCTCTCTATTCTGTCGCAGGCAGTGGTGGGGTCGTGGGGTTTGAACTGCCACGGTTTGGACTTGGCAGCAAAGCCAACTGGTCAGGTGGACATCGGGCTTCTGCAAGTGAATTAGCCATCGACCATGATGCCTTTCTTTCATACGTCAGACTCTCGGCTTCGACTGCTGCGCCACTTCGGAGGACGCCACCATCCGGACGGCCTATATCGACAGACCTCAACGCTTCTCATGGGCGGGCATCTGATCCGGACACTGTCGACCAATCGTCCACAGTGAGTCGACTTCAGGCAGAAATCGAACGGCTGAAGCAGCAACTAGCCGACAAGAATCTGGAGATCGAGCGGTTAAAACGCGAGTCCGCCCCTTCCGTGCCAAGGCCCTGATTCCAACTAATCAGTGATTCGGCGTCTCAGCACCGTCAAGACCGAGGCGGGGATAATCTCTTGCCGGAATTGCTTCTGCCATTGCATGTGAGGGGTATGGCAGCAGACCCAGTCGAGGGGAAAAAATCTTCGCTCAATGATCTTTGTGGATGTCGGCAGGAGTTACTGCGTCTGGCCTCTGTGGTACAGGAGACACGGTTTCTCGCCGGCAGGACACAGTCCCGTCCCGCCGGCGTTCCACAGCATCTTCATCGGCCGGCCATGTTTTTGCCTAGGCTTACTGGCCGACGGGTATGGTAATCACAATTGCACCCATGACATCATTGGTCTTGAAGTCACGTTTGGGACTATCTGGATGCGCATTGTGGCAGCCGATACAAGCCTGGGTGGCGGCAAGGTCTGCATATACGGCTTGGAAATAACGAGTTTCCCCGATCTTCATGAATCCGGTGTGCGGGCGATTGGGTTGCGTCAAGATCGTCCCGAGGCCGGCCTTTTCCAACTCATTCGTTGCGACATTGCGCTTGTTGATCGGCCACAGACTGATGAGCCGGTACTGCACGCCTAGGCCTTTCTTGGCGATGTACCGTCCAGACTCCATCAGGAACTGGGCCGGTAGGGGCAGCGTATTCTTCTGCTCCCAGTTTTCAGAGGCGACGACCACCCCTTTCATTTGCAACCGTTCCACCACATGCCTCGTATACACGTCCCGGTCAGCTTCGATGACGGCGTGGATGTAATTGGCCACCGTCTCGATCGGGAGGCTGATCGGACTGCTCTCGGGCAGGGCGCGCGATGGCCAGATCAGCGTCGCACCTGCAATAGTGAATGACAGCAGGATAGCTCCCCACACGAATTTGTTGGAGGATGTCATAGAAACCTCCTGGTTGCGCACGCGGGTGGGTCGGTGTCACCGGCTGCACTCGCGGGCAGGTGAGTTGCGTCGCGGATTTCGAGGGCTGGGCAATCGGGGCGGTGAGATGATGATTAAAGTCAGGAAGCAGAGCGGAAGAAAGATCTATCCGGGTGCAGGGGGAAAGCCCGCCGGGACTGCACTGATCAATCAGGAGGCCTGAGGGATAGTTGGCCTCCTGGAGGAAGAACCGGCTGTGGGAAGGTACCGAAGACATTGCCCCAGTCCCCTTGCCCTTATGAAGCAGCGTGCCCACCAGATCATACGGTCACTCATCATATTACGCTTCGATCTAGACGCTGTCTAATCATCTTCTGGCGCTCGCTCGCCGCAATCGGTGGCCACGAGGGGAAATGCGTCCATTTCATCGCCGGGCACCTGTCGCGTATACCGTAATTACACGGGTTGTGATGTGAAGCACGATCTTTGTGCACGAGAGCACGACAACGTGGGCGAACGGCGAGGTCGCGTCAAACCACACACCATTCGTTGGTCTGTGGGGGCTCGGTCATGACCGTGTGATCGGTCGACTCCGAGAGGAAATCAAGCGATTGAAACGCAGCGGCGATCCTTCTCGGTGATATCGACCTTCGGACCGAGGAGACGTGTGAGGCGGCCACTGCATGGAGCTTGATTGACGACGCGATTGGGTGCGACGTGTAATTGGGACAGGTTGTCTGTCGGCGGCCCCGCTAGCGCAGACCCGTGCGGTACTTACTGTACTGAATTGCCGGAGTCGTGAGGGGATGAGCGGCTACTTTTCGGCAGAGACTCCAGCAAGCGATCGACCCACGTGGCGGGGAGCTTTTCCACCGAATCGGCAATGCGCGATTGCCACCAGGCGGAAATCTCGGCAAGATCATCTTTTTGAAAGCGGTGTTCGAGAATGTCGAACGTATCGTGCCGGTACAGCACGACATCGAGCGGATATTCGACGCTGGTAGAACTCGTGCGGGTAGCATCGAAGGCGAGGAAGCCGACCTTCAGCGCAAGATCTAAGCTGGAGTTATACCGAAGCACCCGATCGAGGAGCGGTTTGCCGTAGCCGGATTCGCCGATGATACAGTAGGGGGTGCCTTCACTGACTTCGACCCAATTGCCCTGAGGGTAGATCAAGTAGAGTTTATGTGTGATGTCGTTTTCCAGTTGCCCGCCCACGAGGGCGTGGAGATTGAATGTCAGTCCGGCGTTCTGCAACGCATCTTTATCTTCTTTCGCCACACGGCGGATCTGTGCGGCGAACACGTTGACTGCCTTGAACAGTTTGTCGAACGTTTGGTCGCTCTCGCTGATGGCCTCATCGAAATAGGTGACGGCTTTGTCTCGAACCGATCGTAACCCCGATGTCATGAGAAACATCGAATGGCGGCCATGTTGATGGATGGACACCTTTCCCGCCGTGATGCATTCCGCCCCTGTCGTCACCCGGGTGTCGGCGATCCCGACCAGCCCGTCCTCTACCTTCATCCCCAAGCAAAACGTCATTGCTCCTCCGGTACAGATCGTGTGTGGTGAACTCGGCGAGGCGCAAAGAACGTTTCAAAAATAGCCTCGCCCACTTGGTTCAGTCGTGCTTGAAAGTGGTCCACGAATTCATGCAGCCCCCCTGTGACACAGTCTTCGATATCGACGAAGTCTAATTCGGCGCGCAGGCGTCCCAATCGTTTTTCGGCCAGATTTTGATACGATCCCCGTTCGGATCCGCTAATCGCGTGCAGGGAGTCCTCCGCTTTAATGAGGCAATAGCGGATTGCCCGCGGGAAGGTGGGTTCAAGGATGAGAAAGGCGGCCACGTCATCCGGAGCGATGCGTC
>JACCDZ010065843.1_pt1 | contig 113323 bp, 100 predicted proteins | sample 7449551 | NCBI WGS metagenome assembly JACCDZ01 (sample SAMN15323452, study PRJNA562643) | freshwater metagenome | isolation source: river surface water | place: USA:Blue River Watershed | collected 2017-08-18
AAGCGGTTCGACATGTACAACGATACCGTGTTGGGCTTCAACAAGTCGGGCAAGGAAGTGGCGCGTATTCAGGTCGAAGAGCCGATCTACATTCGGCCGGCCGAGCGCGTGAACTGGCTGTAAGACTTACTCTGGTGGGAGAGGGCAACCTCTCTCACCAGTGAAAGACCGCAGCACATCAAAGGCCGGAAGTTCGAAAGAACTTCCGGCCTTTGTACTTTTTGATCAATATAGTACGAACAGATTTTCCATACCTTTCCACACGTTTCCTGGATCGCATCGATCTCGCCCGATGCAGACTTCAGCGTCTACTCCCAGGACTCGAGTCAGTAACACCAAGCCCCTACCGCTCGCTGTGCAGAAGCGCACTCACCGAACAGGCAGGAATCGTCACCAATCTGGTACAGCCCACGGATCATTGAGCTAAAAAAACTAACTGCCTGACCAAGAACCTCGGACGGAGTCGAGGAGAAACCTCGTCGCCCCGTCATGCCATGCCGTCATTCGCACCGATGTTGACAGTCAGCACGATGACCGGTATACTCCTCATAGTTGAGAACAGTTATCAGTATCGAGCGAGCCCCATCAATCGCCCGGCAAAGACAATCGATCATCAGTGGGAGAGGCGCCACTCATGTATGTCTGCTTATGTAAGGGCTTAACGGAATCAGATGTGCGGGAAGCGGGTCGCCAGGGATGCCTGACCACCCGACAAATCATTGCGGAATTCGGTCTGCGTGAAAATGGATGCTGTGGCCGTTGCGCAAAGAACATCCATGAATTGGTCGATCTCGCAAAGAGTCAACTGGAAAGTGCCTGCCGGAAACCTGTTTCATCCTAACATCTCTGAGCAGCCGCATTACTGGCCGCTCAGGTTTATCCGATGTTCCTGTAATTCAAACCCACGCTTGACCGCACCAGCAACATCAGCCACCCGCCGCCCCAACTCACGGGCTCCGGCAAGCTCCTGCTCATCGATCCCAAGACTGTTGCCTTCTGTCGTCGCGGAAGCCCCGAATGCACCACCGCCGCTGACGGTTATCATATAATTCCCAAGCATCGCGGCAAGAATTGAGAGCATTGTCAGTTCTTTCCCGCTGGAAATCTGACCACCGGTCGCGAAGGCCGCTCCCACCTTATTCTTCAGTTTGAATTTCGGGAACACGCCGAACTTGAACTGCCAGTCATCGATAAACGCCTTAACCTCCCCGGCCATATTGGACCAATAGACGGGAGAGCCCAAAACAATGGCGTCTGCCGCGAATAACTCCTCAGCCGTCACGCTTCCTACGCGCCGGACGACGACCTTCGTGTGAGGTACCATCCGAACGCCCTCAGCAACCGCTTCGGCCATTCGCTCGGTGTTCCCAGAAAGTGAATGAAAGGCCACCAGCACCTGGGTGATTGCCGGGGTATCGGCTGATGCACCAGTAGTGGGCCCGATCAGAATACCGGCTGCGCACAAAAGCAGCAGTTGCCACATCGGAAACATGATGTACCTCTTGGTGACTCAGAGAGCAAAACTGGCATCGGGGGGCCAGGCCTGAACGGCCTGGCGGGAATCTATGTCTTTCGATTAGAAGACGGGAGATAGGAATTCTTGAAATTCACCATGCGGATCGGCGCATACTAGCGACGAATCACTTCCTCGTCCATATGCTCCTCAACCGACACCTGGGTCAAGGTCCCGCGATAGTCGCACTTGTGGCAGCGGATTCGAAATTCCTCGATCCACTTTTCCTGCACATAGGATTGGCGACACTTCGGACAGACAAATACGCCTCGCATGTATACCACACGTCGCGTTTCTTTCATGAACAGCCTCCATCAAAATCACGTGATACGGGGAGGATGGCATAGGGGCCTGAGGAATTGCAAGACGGCGCCCCAACCCCTAGCCAAGCGCGTTCGCCACCTTGACGGCTCACAAGGAGCCCGCTAGGATGCGGCCATGAGGCAATCGACCGGTCATTGTGATCACACACAGAATTCGGCACTGCTGAAGCGCGCGACAGGGTGCTTATGGGGCCTCGCCATGCTGGCTCTGGCCTGTTCAGGCTGGGCCGCTGATCCACCCACGGAAACACTCATTACGGTCAAGACTCCGGCCGGCACCCTGATCCATGCGGAATTGGCCGATACGGCGCTGAAGCGCGCGCAGGGATTGATGTTTCGCGAGCACCTCGCGGATGATCGCGGCATGTTGTTCATTTTTGGCGACGCCCAGCCCTGGACCTTCTGGATGAAAAACACCAAGATCCCGCTCGACATCATCTGGATGGATGCGAAAAAGACGATCATTCACATCGAACCCGACGTCCCCATCTGCACCAGGCAGGACGACGGCTGTCCACAGTACCACTCCAAGGAAGGGGCACTATATGTCCTGGAACTCGGGTCGGGACGAGCAGCCGCACTGCAACTACAGCGCGGCATGAAGCTGAGCTTCAAACAGCCATGACCTCTCTGCAGCCCGCTCACAGCGCCTTACGCGCCCCCCAGAAAAAACTCTGAATACGCTCTACGAGAGAGCGTGCGTGCGTGACGACCGAAAGGGCCGCCGCATCCCGAGACAATTGCGCTTTTGCCGCAGCTGTCGCGGCCTGTCGACGAGCGACCACTTCGCCGATCCGTTCGATCAGCCGCCGGTCTTCCTGAACGACCTGCAGCAAGGCCTGCTTCCCGACGGCAATGACCGACAGTTCTGTCGCAGCCACCACGGTGGCCGACCGCGGCTCACCGGTCAATAAAGACATTTCCCCGAAAAACTTTCCCGATTCGAGCGTCGTCACAGTGGTAGCGAGTTCTCCCTGTTCCAGGCGGACATCAGCTTTCCCGGACACAATCACGTACAACACCTCTCCGGGATCTCCTTGGCGAACGACTCGCTCGCCCGGCAAGTACAGTTCCCATCTGGCGCCTTCCGCTAGCACTTCAATTTGTTTCGTATCGAGCGTTGCCAAAAAGTCGACTCCCTGCAATTGACCCATAATGCGTTCAAGGGTGTGATGTGCTCGAACACCATCTTCGCTGGCAGGTTGATGCACAACACGCTGAGGAAATGGAATTTCAATACCCTTCCGAGCGAAAGCATGCCAGATGTAGGTCCGCATGGCACTCTCGATTGAATCCCGCTGTGAGAAATCTCCAATCGGAAACTTAATACGATATTGGATAGCCGACTCATTAAATGCGTTGACAAATGCGCTCGGCTTGGGATCCGGCAACACTCCTGCAACTGCAGTCGCAGTTTCAAACAGCGTCGCGCAGACCTCTTCCGGAGGAGTTCGATAGGCGGCGTCGACAAACACGTTGCACAAATGCGTCGTGGTCGGCCTCGTGAAATTCATCACCCCGCTTTGAATCACCAAATCATTGGGCAACGAAACCACGTCATGAGTACGAGTCAATAAACTTACATGCTCCATCCCGATGTGAGTCACGATGCCTTCCCGATCGAGCACCGTGATCCAATCTCCTACCTTGACGATTTTTCCAAGTTCGATTCCGGAAAAAAATCTCGTCAATGTATCTTTCAGGGCCACGCCGATCATCGCCGCCGCCACGGTGGGCAACGCCACCAACGCCACGAGGTTGATGCCCATGACCAGCCACAGAATCAATATTCCCGCAGCCACAACCTCGGCGCCGATGAGTAACTGCCTGACGATATCGGGAATGTACCGCTGCCCCCGCTCAATCAGCCACTCGCCGATGATCAGGGCATCAAAGATCGTGAAGAGAAAAAAAGACGCGCCGAGCCAGGCCGCCACATCCAGGCCCGCTCGGGCTAGGTGAGGGAGGTGGCTCGCCAAGCCGCTGTGACCGACCAGCGACGCGATGACGAAGAAGACTCCCACACCACCGGCATAGAATGGCAAATGGGGCACTGGCTTGCCGCGTCTGGCAAACAGGTAAATCAGGCCGATCAATACCGCGGCCGCGCCGGCCAGGATGGCAATCACCGTGCCGACCAAGACTCCCAAACTCATGTGGACATCACCTGACGTGGAGAGGGTGGCATTGGGAGATCTCTCGGACTAGGAACGCTCCTGCCAGGAACGCACCCGGCGCACGGTGATCACCCCATCAACCTTTTCAATCGCCTTGAACACTCGCGACAGATGGGCCGTGTCCAGAACTTCGACGATAAAATCGAGCATCGCCTTTCGATCTTCGCGGGTCGTAATTTCAGCCCGGCTGATATTGGCCTGGCATTCCGCAATGGCGGTGGAGACATGCGCCAACACCCCGGTCTTGTCCACCGCGATCACCGACACCTTTACGGAGTGGGTGCTGGGCGTGGAGTGGTCCCACTCAACTTCGACCAACCGGTTTTTATCATAGTCCAAGGCTTCCAGATTGGGGCAATCGACGGTATGGATCGTGAGCCCGCGCCCCCTGGTGATGTACCCCAAAATGCGGTCGCCCGGTACGGGATTGCAGCAGCGGGAGAGCTGCATGAGCAAGTCCCGTGCGCCCTTCACCTGCACCCCCGTGTCATCGCTCCGGCCGGTCACCGGTTTATGCGGGACCGGCGCTTCCGGCGCAACCGTCTCACTATCCGCCGACCCAGGAGGGACGATTTTGCTCATCACCTGAGAGGTCGGGACATGTCCGAAACCGACGGCGGCAGCCAGTTCCTCCGGCGTTTCATACCCGACCTGTTTGGCCACGGCAAGAAGTTGCTCCGACCGCATCATCTGGGCCGGGGCCAGTCCATGCCGCCGGAACTCAGCTTCCAGCAACCGCTTGCCGATCTCAACGCTGCGAGCCTGTTCTTCCGCCTTGATCCAGTGCTTGATTTTCGTCTTTGCGCGTGACGTGCGGACGAACTTCAGCCAGTCCCGATGAGGCGTTTGGTTGGCTGCGGTCAGGATTTCGACCATGTCGCCGCTTTCCATCATATGCTTGAGCGGAACGATCTTGCCGTTGACCTTAGCCCCCACGCAATGGTCTCCGATCTCCGTATGAACGGAATAGGCGAAGTCCACCGGCGTGGAGCCTTTAGGCAACTCTTTCACCATGCCCTGCGGAGTAAACACGTAGACGACATCGTGGAAGAGATCCAGTTTCACCGAATCCATAAATTGGCGATTGTCCGGCAAGTCCTGATTCCACTCCACAAACTGGCGCAACCAGCTAAACACCTTCCCGTCCTTCTCGTCGATACGCCCGTGCTCCTTGTACTTCCAGTGTGCGGCGATGCCCTGCTCCGAGACGCGATGCATCTCCTCCGTGCGGATCTGAAGTTCCACATGCTCGCCCTTGGGCCCCGCCACCGTGGTATGCAGCGATTGATACATGTTGGACTTCGGAATCGCGATGTAGTCCTTGAAACGGCCAGGCAGGGGACGCCACAGCGAATGGATGACGCCGAGCAGCGCATAACAGTTCATCTTGATGTCGGTAATGATGCGCAGCGCCGCGAGATCGTACACCTCTTCGAATGAGATCGACTGCTTCTCCATCTTCTGGTAAATGCCGTAGAGATGCTTCGGCCGCCCGGAAACCTCCCCATGCAAGCCGGCCTCGGCCATGGCTTTCTTGACCATGTCGATGACTTCCAGAATGTACTGCTGCCGGTCTTCGTCCCGCTTCGCCACGCGCACGCGCAGCATTTCGTAGGCTTCGGGCTTGAGATGCTTCAAACACAGGTCTTCCAGTTCGTTCTTGATCCAGCCGATGCCCAGGCGATTGGCCAGCGGGGCATAAATTTCCAGCGTCTCCTGGGCAATCTGCCGTCGCTTCCCTTCGCTGAGATACTCCAAGGTCCGCATGTTGTGGAGCCGGTCTGCCAGCTTGATGAGGACGACGCGGATATCGTCCGCCATCGACAGCACCATCTTGCGGAAATTTTCCGCCTGCTTTTCCTCGTAGTTCCGAAAGGTGATCTTGCCGATCTTGGTGACGCCATCGACCAGGTGCACGACGTCTTTTCCGAACCGCTGCTCCAGTTCGAGCGGCGTCGCGAGCGTATCTTCCAATGTATCGTGCAGGAGACCGGCGACGATGGCCGTCACGTCCGTCTTCAGGTGGGTCAACAGGCCGGCCACAGCCAGGGGATGCCGGAAGTAGGGCTCGCCTGACCGACGCATCTGCCCTTCGTGGGCCTTAGCTGAAAAATCATAGGCCCGGCGCACGAGGTCCAGATCTGCCTCGACGTTGTAGCTCTTCACCCGCTCGATCAACTGATCGAGCTCTGTCACCGTCTCATGCGGCATACTTATGACACCTCACCGCTCATACGCAGGGCCTTAATACGCAGCTGCACGCGGTCGTAGCCGTTCCAATGGTTCCGCTCAGGACTGAACGCCAGATCGACCGGCCGCCCGGCCTTGAGCCCAAGCTCTTCAAGCGATCCCATGCGAAAGCCGATACTATCGAAAATAAACGAGCGGCCTTGCCGTACACGCAACTTCAGATGCTTCTCGCCGACAACCCGCGCCTCCACCACATCGAGGCCGCGAACAGCCAGCGTCGGTTCCGGATTACCCGCTCCGAAAGGATGCAAGGATTCGAGTTCTTGAATTAAATCGAAATTCACATCCGTCAGATTCACTTCCGCATCGACATGCAGCGTCGGCATGGTGCGGGTGCTGGTGGCCCACTGTGCCGCCACGTCAGAAAACCGCCGGCAAAACTCATCCAGCCGCGATTCCTGGATGGTCAACCCCGCAGCGCTCGGATGGCCGCCGAAGGCTTCCAACAGGTCTCGGCATTCCGACAATCCCTGATACAGATCGAAGCCCTCCACCGTCCTGGCCGATCCCTTGCCGATCCCCTTCTCGTCTACGGCGATCACGATGCTCGGCCGATGAAAGCGATCCACCAATCTGGCGGCAACAATCCCCACGACACCCACATGCCAGTCACGTGAACCCAGCACAATGGCCGCAGCCAGCTCATCTTGTTTTACATAGGCCGTCGCCTCCGCGGTAATGCCCTCTTCGATCTGCTGGCGCTGCCGATTCAGCTGTTCCAACTGTTCAGCAATCTGCATCGCTTTCTGGTCGGATTCGGTCGTGAGCAGTTGCACGCAGAGCATCGCGTGATCCAACCGGCCTGCGGCGTTCAGCCGAGGCCCCAGGCGAAACCCGATGGTTTCACTTGTGCACGACTTCGCAATGCCGGCGACCTGCTTCAGGGCACGGATTCCGCAGCGGGGGCCGCGATTGATCTGCGCCAAGCCTTCCCGCACCAACATACGATTCTCGTCCTGAAGCGGCACGATATCCGCCACCGTCGCCAGGGCCACCAAATCCAGGCAGGATTCAGGCTCCACGTCACCAGACCCGTACCGTCGCTCGTAGGCCGAGACGACCTTATACGCCAAGCCTGCGGAACAGAGACCCTTAAAGGGATAGATTGCATCCCGCCGGTGCGGATTGAGCACGGCGAGGGCAGCGGGCATCGTCGCATCCGTTTGATGATGGTCCGTCACAATCACATCCATGCCGAGTTCCCGCGCGACCGAAATTTCATGATGCGACGTCGTCCCGCAGTCGGAAGTGACAAGCAAGGTAATCCCCTCCTGCGCCAACCTCCGAATCGCCCCCTCGTTCAATCCATACCCTTCGCGAACACGGTGAGGAATGTACCCGCAGCCGTTTCCCCCAAGCCCCTGAAAAAAGGATAGGTAAAGACTCGTCGCCGAGACCCCGTCCACATCGTAATCGCCATAGAAGCACACTCGTTCCTGACGCGACAGGGCCAGGTGGAGCCGCTCAACGGCCAGTTCCATGTCGGGAATCAAAAACGGATCATGCAGGCCGTCCTGCGAGCTGGACATCCAGCGGGTCGCCTCATCGGCAGTCGCGACCCCGCGCGCAAGCAACACTGAAGCGGTCACCGGGGAGATCGAGAGCATCCTGGACAGATTACTCCGTAAGACCGCATCAGCCGGTCGGAATACCCACAATTTTTCCTGCATGAACCCTCTGTCTATGGCTGAAACATTCAGAAGTTGCTGAGAAGTAAGGGGAATGGTATCGACTCACCCCACCTTTGTCAAACGGCACTTCGGCCAAGCCGGCAGGAGGTGGGACGGTGAGTGATAGGCCTCTTCGATGGAACGACGGAGGCTCAAGTCAGGACGGGAAAGAAGCCAGCGGAGCAGAAAAAAGGGAGGGGCTATTCCCCTCCCTTTTGCACATAGTTCTTCACAAATTCTTCGGCATTTTTTTCCAGGACGTCATCGATTTCATCGACCAGTTTGTCGATGTCCTCTTTCATCTTCTTGCCCGACTCGACGACTTTAGGGTTCGGCTTGACCTCTTCTTTGGCGTGCGACTCTTTTCTGGATTCCGGTCTCCTCTCCTGTTTCTCCATCGGAGCACCTCCAGTTCATCCGAAAGCGTTCGAGCGACCCACCTCTGTCACCTTACTCTAGGGTCCTCGAACGCGTCAAGCCGACCGACAAATCGTGAAGCATCCTCCTATGAGCCAGACCCGACCCAGGAACAATGCATCACATGCCGGCAGGAAAGTCAGATCGGATGTTCACAATGGTCGTCCGGCAAGGCTGCAGCCAGAGCGGACTCAAAGCGTACTTTCTTGTACGTTGAGGGTCCAAGCGCCGCAAGAACGAAGCCGGAGGCCATTTTTCAATATCCAACTATTTGACGATCAACGAGACAATCAGCAACGCCACAATATTGATGACCTTGATCATCGGATTGATCGCCGGACCGGCTGTATCTTTGTAGGGATCGCCGACCGTATCGCCGGTCACCGCTGCCTTGTGCGTATCCGTGCCCTTCAAACCCTGCTCCTCGATATACTTCTTGGCATTGTCCCAGGCGCCACCGCCGCTCGTCATGGAAATCGCGACGAACAGGCCGGTGACGATGCTCCCGACGAGCACGCCACCCAGCGCCTGCGGTCCAAGAATCACACCGACAAGGATCGGCGCCACCACAGGAATCAGGCCGGGAATCATCATCTTCTGAATCGCCGCCTGCGTCACGATGTCCACACAGGTGCCATATTCCGGCTTTCCGGTGCCTTCCATGATGCCTTTGATCGTCCGGAACTGGCGACGGACTTCTTCCACCACCAGACCGGCAGCCTGCCCGACCGCTTTCATGCAGAGTGCGCCGAAAATGAACGGCAGCATCCCGCCGAGGAAAAGCCCCACCAGGACCGACGGATTGGACAGGTCGAATGTGCTGGCTTGCGTGCCCTTGGCCACTTCACGGGCAAATTCGGCAAATAACACCACCGCTGCAAGTCCGGCCGAACCGATCGCATACCCTTTCGTCACCGCCTTCGTCGTGTTACCGACCGCATCCAGCGGATCCGTAATATCGCGCACTTCTTTCCCCAGATGCGCCATCTCGGCGATCCCGCCGGCATTGTCCGTGATCGGCCCGAACGCATCAATCGCGACCACAATTCCGGCCATGGACAACATCGACACTGCCGCGACCGCAACGCCGTACAACCCGCCGGATGCCCCCCCGCCACAAATCCAATAACTGCCGAGAATCGCCGCGCCAATCACCACCACCGGCGCCGCCGTGGACTGCATGCCCACCGCCAGACCGGCGATGATATTGGTGGCATGCCCCGTCTCACTGGCCTTCGCAATATCCTTCACCGGCGCATATTCTTTCGAGGTGTAGTAATCAGTGATGAAGACCAGGGCAAGCGTGACCGCCAACCCCATCAATGCTGCCAGATAATAACTGATACCGCTGACACCCCCGACACCCTCCATGATTTTTGAGGTGATCGGGAAAAATGCCACGGCAGCAATTCCTCCGGCCACGAACAAGCCCTTGTAGAGCGCCGGCATAATTTCGCCGCCCGGGCTTACCTTCACAAACACAATGCCGATGATCGTGGCAAAGATCGTGACGCCGCCCAACGCAAGCGGATAGAGAATCGGCGCGCTGACGCCTTGGAACATCGTAAACGCCAGCACCATCGCCGCCACGGTCGTGACCGCATAGGTCTCAAACAAGTCGGCCGCCATCCCCGCGCAATCACCCACGTTATCGCCCACATTATCGGCAATGACCGCCGGATTCCGAGGGTCATCCTCCGGAATGCCCGCCTCAACTTTACCGACCAGATCCGCGCCGACATCGGCCGCCTTGGTATAAATTCCGCCGCCGACGCGCGCAAACACAGAGATCAAACTGCCGCCGAAGCCGAGGCTGAGCAAGGCGTGAATCGCCTTTTCCTGCCCCGCGAACTGGGAGGCGATAGTGTAAAAACTGGTAATCGCCAGCAGTCCCAGCCCGATCAGCAGCAAACCCGTGACCGCGCCGCCACGGAACGCGACGGTCAATGCGGCATTCATGCCGTCGTGCGCCGCCTGCGCCGTCCGCACATTCGCCCGCACCGCAATGATCATGCCGACATAGCCGGCGAGGGCCGACGCGCCGGCGCCGATCAAAAATCCGATCGCCGTCAACATGCCGAACTTATCCGACACCGCTCCCGCGCCCCACAACAGGACAAACAACGCGGCTGCCACCACGCCGACCGTCTTATACTGACGGTTCATATAGGCGCCGGCGCCCTCCTGAATTGCCTTGGAAATTTCCTGCATCTTCGCATTGCCCGCATTCAGCTTGAACACCCACATCGCGAGGTACAGGCCATAGACAATGCCGGCCATCGCCGCAACCAGAGCAAAGGTCACAATCGCTGAGTCGCTCACAGTGTTCTCCTCCTGTTAACAGTATGGTGAAACTGAGAATCCAGCTGACGTGTTTCGGTACATACCCGCCGCGAACCTGACCCCATCACGTGCAACGATCGATGAATGACACAGAGGCTCCGTGGCTTGACCCATGGCGGACTGATTGTGCAGCGGGAAAAACCGCCGCATGTCCGGCAACTGACACGGTCGCTGATTAGCGGAAAAGTGGCGCCATTCTATAGCGGCACTAGGGTCGGATCAAGATGAAAGATGGGCGAAGCGAGACGCGCGACCGCACCGCTGGAAGTTTGCGGAAGGAGATCGACTTTGTTATAGTGCGCCCGGGTTGAGGAGCACACAGTGGGATTTGCGCCGGAATACATCCTGGTCGATCAGCAGAAATTCAGCAAAGCCAAGCTGTCGCTGGACAATCACGTATACAAGAATTGTGAGATCGATGATTGCGATGTCTACTATAGCGGCGGACAGTACGAACTCATCGACACCCATATCACCAACTCGCGGCTGATCCTGAATCACCCGGCCAAGGGCATCTACAGCGCCATCCAAATCTTCAAGATGAAGTCCCCCGGTTCCAGCATCGTTTCTGAATAAACCGCCTCTCCCGAAACGTCCCTCGTATTTCGCGCGACCGAAAGACTTGCTTTTCGACGAGCTCCGCTTCACGAAAGACGAGCGATGTTACTTGGCAACCGGAATATTTTCGCTGAACTTGGCGATTGGAATAGATTGGAACACAGGATCCTGTGCACCCTTGGAGGACTCCGCTTCGATACGCTGGAGAAAGCTCGCCGGCCCTACGACGGGGGCGTAACTAAGGACGGCTTCGACGTCAAACGTCTTGGTGTCCTTCGGTGTCGGGAAGCTAAAGGTTTCTACCCGCCTTTCCTCCGGCTTGAGCACCGTTTCGTCTAGCACCTTGACCGCCTCAAAATCGAATACGGTCTTCTGGCCTTTGGCGTCCGCATAGGTCCGGCCATAGATGCGCTTGTCGCTGAAGACGGTCTTGAGGTTCTTGCCCTTCACGACCAATTCCAAGCCGACACTCGCCCACCCTGGATGGGTGGTCGGCAGATTGTGCGGCACTAGGCTCTGTACCGCCACGGTTACGGTGGTCTTCTCACCGTCAACCTTCGTCGAGACCTCCAGCTTGGCAGCCTCCTGCCTAAGTTGCCCGATGCGCCCCGGGAACGTATGGTTGGCCACCTTCCGCTTGGCTTCGCCATTGGCCGACTCCCCGACCTGTTCCGGCATGTGACAGGTCTGGCATTCCTTTCCGGACTTCACGGCTTTGCTCTGGTCCCAATTCCCCAACAGATCGTTATTCTTGCCAAGGTCGGCCGCGGTCGGCACCACCTGATGGCAATTCAAGCAGAGATCAGACTTGCGGAAGAGTGCCGACTCCATCGATTGATGCGCAAGATTCTGGGCAAAGTCTTTGTATGGCCCATACATGGTCTTGTTACCGAGATCGTACTTCGGCTCCGGCGGTTGCTTCGTCCGATCGACCTGCTTGATGAGATGGCATTGCGCGCAGGCCACACCATCCAACGAGGGTTCGCCGGATTGAGCCTGGGTCACGAATAACTGGGCATGATCGGGAAACTCTCGCACATGCGGGGCATGGCAGCGGAAACACAGGGCCTGATCTTTTCCGGCCGGAGAGGTGAGATACACGTCCAGGGCCGCGCGGAAGGTCGGCGTATGAATCGACCGTGCGAGCGGCGAAGTCTCCCATTCTTCAAAGACTCGTTCGTGGCAACGCTTGCACTTACTGGAACTGGGAAACGCTTTTTCGATCGTCAGCTGAGCTTTGACATCCTGCGCCAGTCCCTGCTGCACGCCGTAACTCGCGAGCGCAACGGCCAGCACCATGATACTGACAATGATTCCCTGCAACAATCCTCGTCGATTCTTCACCGTCCGCATATCCTCCGCGCATCAGACGCTCCTCGCTGCCCGGCATGGCTGAACCGGCAGGGGGGCCTCACAGTGACTTGGCTCGGTAGGTCAGCATGCGAGGCTGAATGTATTCCTCGATGACCTTCTTGGCAGCAGCCCGCTCCTGATCATTGGCCAGGGTCGCCAGATATTTCGACTTCAGCTCCGTGGCTGGCTCTGGAATCAACGCATAGCTGAGCACCACCTCAATCGTGGCCGGCTCTCCCCCCCCGGTTTTCAAGGCCTGCGAGAACGGTACACGACGTGTGTTGCCGCCCTTGATGAACGGGTCTGGAATCGGACCGCGCATAATTTTCTCGTAAGGCAACCCGAATTGTTTGGTTTCCTCACCCAGCACGTTTCCTTGTGCATCCTTCGTCGTGATCGAGAGGAAAAATTGCTTCAACACGGGATCACCGTCCGGGAAGCTATGGGGCAGGCTGCCGACCTTCACGAGCACGGTTCCGTCCACCCCTGTTCCCGACTTCGTGGCGTCAATGTCGATACGCGGCATCCATTCCGCTTGCAGATTACGGTTTTTCAGCAGCGTGCCGGGGATGACGACCCCGCGGAACCAATGCCGGCCAATGGCGCGAGTCATCGCGCCGCGTCGCGATGTGGAACTTCCCGTAGAAGGCTCCATATGACAATCCTGGCAGATGGTACCTTGTAGAATTTCTCCGGGGAGATCTTTCTGCGTGACATCCTTCACCTTATCGAAATGACAGGAGGTGCAGAAGTTCGCGCCCCGGAACAAGGGCAACTGGGTCGCCGGATGCACCAGATTTTCCTCTGGATCGGCATAGGGGCCGTATAGCATTTCCCCCGGTTTCACCTTGTAGGTCGGCGGCGGCAACGGCGTGGTTTCAACCGCGTTGATCAGATGACAGGACGCACAGCCGATGCCTTCGACCTGCGGCTTGCCTGATAGGACTTGCGCGGCAATTCTCTCGGCATGTTGGGGGAAGACCGTGACTGCCGGTGCATGACAGGAGAGGCACCGCTGCCGATCCTCCATCGTGGGGTTGGTCTGCATCCACACACCCAGCACCGTTCGAAACACCGGCGATTCAAAGGAGGTGCCATGTAACAGGGCCGCATCGACCCGACCGAACGATTTGAGGTCGGGAGTCTGCTCGCGCATGCCCTTCCACTCTTCGTAATGCCGGTCATGGCACTGCTTACAATCTTCAGAACGGATAAAGACTTTTTCAATCTCAGCCACCCAATCGGCCGGCGCCTGACCATCGGTCTTCTGCGCGATTGCCCGCTCATGAAACGTAATCGCGAGCACTGCCATGATCAGCAGCAGCCCGCTCATGGCCCATTTCTGAATGGTTCGTCCTTCGCCGATCACGTCTTGCTCAATCTCCTAGTCCCGCTTGCACCCGACGAAATGAAAATTCACGCCCCATCCCACCGGATCGCCAGGATCGGCCGGCTCATAAGTCCCGACGGTGAAATTACACTCCTTCATCGCCAACTTGACGGCCTTCCCGAAATCGATCAGGTTGCGGACTTCCTTCTTATCGATCTCCTTGATGACAGACCGGACCTTGATCCCGGCGTAATCGGCCCGAGAATTTCCGATGACTTCAAAGACGGCAACGCCTTCCGGCCGCTGAAGTTTTAGCTCCTTCTGCACCTCTTCGTCGACCTCACCGACCGCGATCCCGAACTCCTCACCGAGCCGGATGGCTTCTTCCATCGTCATCTCGCCATTCGTCATCTCGCCTTTGGCGACGGGGCCCGCGCCGGCCGGAGCATCCCAGCCTACCGCCGCAAGGAGCGCTCCACACACACAAAGAGCCCTTCCGAAAGAAAGGGCTCTGTTCAGCATCACACGATGGTTCTGAAACCTGTCCTCCAAGAGATTGGCCTCACTCCCGCATACAAGGCCGACGCCGATGCGTCCGGCATCTATATCATCCTACCAGGAAGATTTACGTCTTTGTGACCGGATCCAACGCGAGTTGAAACCAGGGGGCAATCGCCTTTTGTCCATTGCGCTCTTTATTCTCACCGTTCCACACCGCGAAGGACACCGCTTGTATGCGTCCAGGGATCAGCTTGGCTTCATTCTCCTGCTCCTCGCTCGACAGGGGACGTCGCATCACCACGCGCCAAATGCCGTCTTTCCAGGTCGCCTTCCCCTGAACACGCCCCTGCTTTTCCTTGGTGGTCAAGGTACTGAAGCCGCCGCCGATCAAGTCCTCCACCGAGGAGGCCCGTCGTGGAATCACCTCAAACCGCCGGGGCTCATTCCCGCCCCCCTTTTCCTTTTCAGTCGTTCTCGCTGCTCGCCGGTCGATATCGCTCTGCCAATCGGCTTTCCAATGCCAGATATTGATGTAATGATCCAATTGTCCCATACAGAAAAATGCCGGAGCATCACCGAGCGGAAGCCCAAGGGCCACTCCATCTCGAAATGTGCCGGGCGTTAAGCGGTCATTTTTCGTATTGTCCTGCCATTCCAGTAAGAACGCGATGTCGGCGCCGTTGTGCACTGCGCGCACGGTCAAGGCATGAGCAGTCGGTTCCGGCCATACCGGGCGGGTGATAATTTGACCGCTCAGCGGTAAGGTCATCGGCGAAATTTTCTGCCAGAGCGGATCTTCCGGCGCCACCGGGATCTCTCCCGAGACGGCCTGCGCACGGATAATCATGCCTTCGGAGCTGACGATGGGAATACCGAGACCGCCGAGAATGAGGGCGAGGACCAGCAAAACGGAAAGGAGACTCAACAACCTTGTGCGGGATGTGTGGACCGACGTCATTCGCCTCATGTCCCGGCGCGTGGCCTTAGTCGTGAGAACGTCCGCACCCGTTTCCTGTGCGGAAGCATGGACTCCGTCTTCCAAGCGTTACCACAACTTGGCGCGACGTATCTTATTTTCACCCCGCTCGCAGATGTACAGATACCCTTGGGAGTCGAGCGTCAATCCCACCGGAGAATTCACTACCGCTTCAACAGCGAGCAGGCCGTCGCCATGCTTGAGCGCACCGGCGGCATCTTTCGCGACAAAGCGAGCCGCGCCGCATCCACCCATATTTTTATCGTCGTATCCACTATCGCCGTTGCCGGCCACAGTGCTGATAAAACCCGTCTCCGCATCGACCTTCCGAACGCGGTGGTTGCCGGTATCGGATATGTAGGCGTGGTTCTGCTGATCAAACACAATCGCCTCAGGAGCGTGCAGCATCGATTTGGCCGCAGGCTTTCCGTCTCCATCGTACCCATAGCGGCACACGCCGGCGAGGGTCGAGATGAATCCGGTTTTGCGGTCAATCTTACGCACCCGATTGCTGCCCTTATCGACGACATAGACATCGCCGGCGTTATCGACGGCGATTCCGACGATATCGTAGAGCCGCGCCTCCGTGGCAGGACGACCGTCATCCAGATACATGGACAAATTAAGTCCGTCTGAGCAGACGGGCATGAGCCAACCGTTATCGTCGCTGAAATCGATTCCGATCGCATCGCCGGACAACACCACCAAATTACGCGCAACCAGCGGCTGCTCTCTGGCCTCGTCTTCAGCAGTCCAGCTGCCTGCGATGGTTTCCACTCGGCCTGTCCGTGAATCATAGCGGCGAATCCGGTGTGCCTGCGTGTCGGCGATATACATCACATCGTCCGCATCGAACGCGATGGCGGCTGGCCAGGTTAAGTTGACCTCCAGCGCCGGACCGTCTCCATTGAATCCGTGCTCGCCGGTCCCCACCACCGTCGTGATGATGCCGGTCTCACGATCAATCTTACGAATCCGGTTGCTGCCGGAATCGCAGACATACAGATCGTTGCGGGAATCGCAGGCGACGTCCAGCGGCAGATACAACCCGGCTTCCCCACAAGGCCCTTCGTCTCCGCTGTAGCACGTCTCGCCAATGCCCGCAAAGTTATGGACGGTGCCTTCTGTCAAGTTGACGCGACGTACGCGATCAGATCCCGACTCGGCGAAGTACAGCCACCGTTCCTCTCGATCCAGAGCGACGTGGTGCGGAAGCGGAATACCGGCCTTTACCGCGCGCTTGCCGTCCCCCGTACTCCTGGCCTTGCCATTGCCGGCAAAGGTTTCGATATATCCTGGAGCTAACTGAACTTCTGTTTCCATACCTCTGTGCGTCCGTTCTATGTTGAACCCATTGTGTCGAACGATGTTACGCGCGCGCGGCCGGAGGCGCAGCGGCGACCGGCTGCTCCACGACGGGTGTCGGCATCGGCGCCGTCGGCGGGGCCGCTATGGCCTGAGCCTGCACGGGTTCTGCCTGCTGCTGCGCTTGCGCCTGAGCCTCGGCCTCAATCGCGTCCGCCTCATGGACGGATTTCTTGAAGCCCTTGATCGCCTTGCCGATCCCTTCACCAAGCTGCGGCAACTTCCCGGCCCCGAAGATAATCAAGACAATAAACAGGATCAGGATCAACTCTGTAAAACCAAGGCTGCCAAACATGGTGTGTCTCCTTTGCTCACATGTTCAGGATGCGGCTCCCTCTTTGGCCTTCTTCGCAAATCGTTCCTTCAAGCGCTGACGAGCCTGTTCGGCCTGTTCAAACATCTTGCACTTATCGTACACGCTGATCAAATTGTAATACGCGAGCGGCTCGTCCGGACTATGCTCCACCGCGCTCTCCATCACCTTGATCGCCAAATCCGTCTTCCGGTGATTGAGGGCGATTTCCATCAGCTTAAAGCTCGCCTCCAAATGCTTCGGATCCAGTTCGAGGACGCGCAGGTAGCACTGAATCGCCATGTCCATCGTGTTGTAGTCGGACACTTGGGGATTGTCGAGCTCTACGTAGACACCGGCAAGATTGTACCATGCCATCGGATCGTCCGGCGTGATCTCGACGAGCCGCTCATAGTAGTTTTTCGACTCCATGTATTTTCGCTTGTCCGCCTGGACACGGCCGAGGTTAAACAGAGCGAGGACATCGTAGGCATGTACATCGAGCGCACGTTTGAACTCTGCCTCGGCCTCATCGATCATGCCTTTCGTGGCATAGATGGTTCCGAGGTTGGAGTAGTACATCGCCAGCGAGCGATTCATTTCGGTCCTGAGCCCCTCGGCCATCTCGATCGATTTTTTTACTTCCGTGAGCGCGTCGTCCAGCCGGCCTTTGCTGAAGTAGAGTTCGCCCAATCGGCACCGCGCCTGGAAGTCATCCGGCTCGGTGCTGAGCAGCTTTTCGATCTCCGCAATTTCCTCGTCAGGGTTCAACGGCTGATCGCCGGGATCCACTGCCGCACTGCCCTGCTCTGCCCCGCCTGTCTGTGTCTGTTCTTCCATAACAACGTATCCTAATCTGGGTGAGTCAAAAAATTAAATTTGTCCGCCAACGAGAGACTCCTGCGTGCCAACCAGCGGCGGCCTGCTCACCGTCGCCTGCTCCGTCACCAGTCCTTTCGGACGGTCAAGCGTCAACAACATTACCCCAAGAACAACCATCAAGGTCAAACTGGAAAACAGCAGCGCGTAGCCGGCGATAAACATCAGCGCCAGGCCGTATCCTGCAAGGCGTCCCATCGTCACCAGCCTAATGACGGTGTAGGACCAGCACAGCAGTCCGGCGACATAAAAGGCAAACGGTAGGTAAAAGGTATATCCCATGCCCATCTGAAAGATCCAGCTGATCCCTTCACCGGCCTTCCGGATGGAATGGGCCAGAACCGGGTTGTATAGGCCCAGGAAATAATCCATAAACAACAGGCCGAAAAACACCACCGCAGAGACCGCCCCGAACCAGACGGCGCGGCGGCGCTGCTGCTTGTTCCTGGTACGGAACGAGACCCCGCGTCCATAGGCCCAAAAGACCAGGATGCTAGCCAGCACCATCAGCGCTTCGCCGATGCGATTGGCCTCATACACAAACGGCGGCGCCGCAATCACCCCCATCCATCCGTACGTGGTGGAGAAGATTTGGTAGTAAAGCCACCCGGAAATACCGAAATAATACACCGTGCCCATGACGCGTTTTGACCACTCCTGCTGCTGCGACAAATACTCCAACATCAGCGCGGTGAGAGCAATAATGGTCACGACGTTGTACGCAATAGAACCGAGCATGGCCGGCTGCACGATCAGAAATGCAACCGTCAAAATCAGCAGGAGCGCCACGCTGGGAATCGTCACAGCGTTAAAACCCGTGATCCCTCTGGCACGAGCTCTGTTGATCAGCAGCACGACCAGTGCGAGGAACACAAAGATGGCAACGACATTCAGCAGCGCAAACCCGATAGAGGTAAGCAGTTGGAAGATCGTCCCGATCCATTCGTGCTGGGCCGCAATCTTGCTGATATGCATGCCCAGACGAGAAACCAAGCGATACAGAACGAGTTCAAAGAACCCGACGAACAGCACCAGCTTGATGGTGTATTCGAACAACAACCCCTGATCTTCAACCCGTCCGGTTGGCCGTTCGGCGGCGGCTATAGCAGACATCTCCAGCCCCCCGTGCAAGACGTTGAAAAGACCCCTTCAGCATACAACCGGCCGACGCCACCAGGCGCGGCCCGATCCCCCGGCATTAAGAACCGGTAGGTTGTGGAACCCGCAACGCTTGCGACTTGGCCCGGGCGATATACAACAGCCCATCGGCCATGGAATAGTTAAACGGCAATTCACACACGACTTCGCTGATCTTTTCGTAGACCTGCTGATACAGCTGCTCGGCCTGCGCCGGCGTCATACCTTCCTGCACTTCATAAAAGAAGCCGAGGCTCAAATCTTCGGTCGCCGGCCGCATGATCCGCCGGATACCGTAGCTGCCCGGATCATTCATGATCGGCGCCTCCTTCTCCAGATCGAACAAGCAGGGCTGACATGAAAACCCGTACGATTCGTGGAGCTTTGTATTCCCCACCACGAAGTTCATCGTCTCGAGCGCTTCCTCTTCTTTTTCGGTAGGAAAACCGACGATCACATAACAGTGAACCGCGATGCCCAGATCGACGCAATCATCCACAATCCGGCGCACGGATTCCTGCTTGATCCCTTTTTTCATGAAATCCATGACCCGCTGATTGAACGACTCCAGGCCAAACACGATTTTCAAACACCCGGCATCCCGCATCTGTGCGAGCAATTCACGCGAGAGGTTCTTCTCGAACCTCAACTCGCAGGTCCACTTTACATTGACCTCACGATCGATCATCTGCTGGCAGAGGCGCTTCGTGGGCGAAAGGGCAAAACATTCGTCGGTGAAGAAAAATGATTGCGCGCCATACCGCTCTTTCAGCCAGACCAAATCATCCACCGTCTTACCCGGATCGCGCTGCCGGAAATTTTGATGGTCCAGCGTGAGGGCGCAAAACGCGCAGTCTTTGTAATAACAGCCGCGCGAAAACTGCACGGGCAGGACTGGTTCCGGCGACAAATACAGATCCAGCGGAAAGCCGTCGTAATTGGGCGCCGTAAGCTGATTGATGTTCTCCGAATAGAACGGCTGGTTGACCGTAATCTTGCCGTTCTGGCGATAAATCAGATTGGGCACCTTGCTAAAATCACGTTTGCCGTCCATCTGGTTCACGAGCTCAAGCAAGGCGGTCTCGCCTTCGAACACCACAAAATCATCGACCAGGTCGAAGAGCCAGGGACAGCGGCGCAGATTATCGACCAGGCGTGTAAAAATACTGCCGCCGACCGTCACATGCAGTTCGGGCGCATGTTCTTTAATCAATCGACAGAACGTGAGGCCGGGAATAATTTGCGACGTGGCGGTGATCGAGACGCCGACCAAATCAGGGCGGTCGGTCAAAATAGAAGGCAATACGTGTTCACGGAAGAGATTGATGTAGGGATTTTGCCCTTCGTCCCGGATAGCCTTGATCAAATCTTTTGACGAGTAGATTGAATAGTCACCGAATTGATTGTCGACGACCGTCATTCTGGTCGGAAAATAGAGCGACGACAACACCTCGAGCCATTTATCGATCAGAAACAGGCTGTTGCGATAGGCCTCGATATCATAGAAGCCTTCTCCCCGTAGCGTCTCTTTGGCCAATTCAATTCGCTCAAACAAATAGGGGAAGCGATCGAGGGACTCGATGATGCGCGCGAGTTGCTCCGCGCTCCCGGGTCCGGTCTCTCCCGTACGCTCTCGCTCAAGGTTGCGCTGCTTCTCCTCCAGCTGTTGATAGAGACCGTGAGCGAAGGACTGGGTGAGCACTTTGTCCAAGAGCTCAATACCGAGATCGCGCTGGGAGACGTTCTTAATCCCCGCTTGCGTGAGAAAACCTGTGAGTGATGGAAGGCTGAGATAGGGTTGCGAAGGATGCCACGTCGGAGGAAACAGGAGTGAAACTTTCATAAAATGATCTTTATATTAAGCAGGAAAATCAGGGTTTTCAGAAGAGTCGTACAGTATCGGTTTATACACTCCGCTCCCGTCCGAAAGCAACCCTCCGCCTGCACAGGACAATAAATTTCGCCATGCTCTCAGGCCCATCACATTGCACCGGCAAACGCACGAAAGCCCCGAGTCACCTTGCCATCTCTGGCAAGAACTCGGGGCCTTCCTGTTACGAATCCCAAACCCTATTTCCTACCCGACACGGGAGTAGGACTGACCTCTTCAGGCCTCGCGGCTCACGGCAACTTCAGCGTGAACCAGGTGGAGAGGGCCTTCATGCCGTTTCGTTCAACGTTGGAACCATCCCACACCGCAAACGCGATGGGCACCGAGGCTCCCGCCTTGAACTGGGTATCGTTCGCATCGCCGGTCTCCAGCGAACGCTTCACGACTACACGCCAGGTCGGACCGGTGTATCCACCGCCCTTGAGGGAGCCTGACGGCTCCCACACGCCATTGCCGATCACATCCTGATGGGCCTGGGTGGTCAAGGTGCTGAACCCGTTGGCATTCAGATCCTCGACGGAACTGACGCGCAGGGTCGGGTCCGACATGATGTTACCGGACCAGATGCCGGAGTTGAATGGTCCGAGGCTCCGGCCGATACGATCCGGATAGGTGACTCCACCAGCCGGTTCTTCGAAATAGTAATCCCAGAAAATGCCGGGATACTGGTCGTCCACGTCCCAGATTCCGGCGCTATCCTTGCCGAGATCCTTCTGCCACTCCGCGTTCCAGCGCCAGATGTTGACCGTCCCACCGGACTGGCCCATGCACTGGAATGGCGGCGCACCTGCAGTGTTGACCGGGAACATAATGGCTACCTGGTCGCGAAAATCCTGCGGCCCGATCGCTGTATCATTCTTGGTCTGGTCGCTCCAATCAAGGCGCAACCCCAAATCCTTCCCATTGCTGACCGCCTTCACAAACACCGACTTCACCGAGATATTCGGATGCATCGGGGTCGTGATGGTCTGGCCGCTCAATGGGATGATGACACCTGGCACTCCTTCCCAGATGGGGTTTGCACCGTCCATCGGGATTACCCCCTTGATCGCCTTCACGGGAATGGTCACCGGTTGGCTGACCGCGAGAGGCACCTGCCCGATCGTCAACATGATGCCAACGATCAGCGCAGAGAACAGTATGCCAAACACCAAACGCTTGTTGCGTGTCTGCACCAGTCTCATTGCGTATGCCCTCCTCTGAAAGATTAATAAGAAAAAGAACTGGGAACGTATAACATCTACCGAAAACTGCACCGCCCGAAAACCGAGAACTCCTACGCAGTCCCGACTGGGCCTTCGCTCTTCTCGCCGTCCTTCTCTTTTGTCTTTTGGTCCATGAAGGACTCAGCGCCGACTTCGCTCAGCAGCATACTGAGCTCATTCCCTTTGTCCTGCGCCCCGCACTCGTAGGTTTGACCTTCCGGAGCATTGAAGGTAGCTGGTCTGTAGTCCGCCTCGGAGTATGGCTGCACGGTCACTCCAAGGAAGGCGACCTCAAAATCCATCCATTCCGACATACAGTCGGCAATGAGCTTAAACAGCCCGGTGTCGGACTTCTTTGCCAACATCCGGCAGAACAACGGCACCCATCGGCCGATGTGGTTCTTCACGAATTTCTTTTGCGCATCGACCACGATTTCCGTCTTGTCGACCCCGTCATGGCAACGCGAATAGGATTCTTTGTAGGTCAGAAAATGCATGAATTCAAGCTCGACACTGAGGTGATCCAGACGCTCGTGAACGTCCTTTGAGAGCTCGACGCCGAAAGCCTTATAGAATCCTGCAATGTCGCCCATGACGTGGGATTGCGCGAAGACGTGATCGTTTCCGAAAAGAGTTTCGTATGGCGGACAATCCAGCGTGATGACGTTGGTGAACACCCGACGGTGCTCCGTCTGTAGATCACCGATCTGCCAATTGACACACTCCGCCGAGACCAGCTTCTCGATCTGGTCGAATTGCTTCTTCATCAGGGCGATTTTCTGATTTGCCCGATCGCCACCAATTCCATCCAGCGCGAGACGCAACCCGTCTAAGGCAGCTCGTCCGTCTTCGACGAACTCACCGCACTGCAGATAATCCAGAAACTCCTCGTCCTCCGGATACAACAAACTCCAGGAGAACAACAGATATATCTTGCTGCGATTGAGCGCGCGTTCGACAGCGGGCGAATCCTTGATCGGAACCGCCTTGGGGGGAGCGATTGCAGTGGAGGACGGGGAGGTGGGCTGCACGACTTGTTTCGATGTCATACGTATCTTGCTCCTCACCTCAACATGTTGCGCAAATTTTTCGCGCACTACGCAACATCTGAGTCCTGCGGCACAGGAGGCGTATGATAGGTAAAGGATGGAGGGATGTCAAGTATGAACTCTCTCTCCTTTGCCGCCGCCACCAGAGCCGATGTTTCACTAATCTGCATGATAATTTGACGCTTCGAACCCGCTAACACAGGACTGATTCAGTAGTTGACGCTGCCAGCAGAAAGATTTCTCGCCGGTATGACCTTGATCGCAATACGATCATTGACGGTCTTGCAAATCTGCTCGCACATACCACATCCGACACAGCGCTCCTGCTCTACGACGAGACGGAGCGCATGAAAATCCATCGACAATGCCTCGACAGGACACTTCGACACGCAGGCGTGACACCCCTGTCCCGCAGTACAAACCCGATGCGACACCGTCGCCACCCCCATTCGGACCTCGAAGCAATCGGCTACCGGCAGGAGCGCCTCCGTGGCACAGGCGGCAATGCAGGGGAAATCGTCACACAGTTCGCAGGCGACCTGATTGGCGAATATCACCGGCATGCCATTCGAGAGGTCACTTACGATCGCCCCCGGAGGGCAGGCCTTGATGCAGTCACTGCAGCTGGTGCATCGTTCCAGAAAGACGGTTTCGTCGACGGCTCCGGGAGGACGCAACCAATCGATTCGCACGGGGGCAGCCGGCTGCTCACGGGGTGCATCCTTGTGAATAGCAAATTCCCTCGCCGCCTTGGCCACTGAGACCACGGAGTCTTTCAGGAAATCGCGACGCCCGTATTTTGGATCACCGGCCACGATGTTCTCCGACTACATCACACCGTCGGCCCGCAATTTATAGACTTCGACGCAACGATCACAAGCCCCGTACTCCACATCCCAGCCCGGATGGTTCTCTCGGATGAAGTCCAGAATGTATGTCTCCAGCTTCGTCTCCATGTCTTCCACCCAGGTGTAGGTCGGGAACCGGCACAAGGGACACGGAAACCCCGGCATCAACATCACCTTGTTGGTGGTCTCCGGAATTTCTCCGCCCTCGACATCCACTGCGCGATCGAGAATGCGCAGGGTATCGGTCGCCATTTCCACCAATTCAGAATGGGTGAAATAGCTCGTCTGCCACAACCCTTCAAATACCGACTTCAACTGAGCCGGCGGAATCTTTCGATACCAGGAGCGAAACTCCTTGAATCGATCCTCCTTCTGCAGCATCGGTTCTTTTCCGGCCGCGATCAACCGGCTGTCGACGCTGATATTCCAGAGGATGCGGTAGCGATGCAAGATGAGAGTTTCTTCGCCGGGATTTTGTCCGACCCTCGTATCAGGATCGTAACCGAATGCCGGATCAAGCATGTCATGAATATGCATGAGTTCGTGGCGACAGTACCGGGTCAGCGCGGGATCGTAGAACCGCCGGGGAATGAGCTTAATCCCGACTCCCTTCAAGCCCTTCTCTTCGAACTGCTTGGCCAAATCGTGCTCGACGGAGCCCCATTTACGAAGCACGTCGACCCCTTCCTGATCCTCCTTGAGCACGCCCTTGACCAGCACAATACCCACTCGTGCCTTCAACTCGGGAAACTCATTGAACGCGTCGCGGATAATATCGGAGAAACCCCAGATGCCGAACAAATACTGATACAGTTTTTTGAACTCGGCTTCACGATCGTCAAGCGTGAATTTTTCGTAGATCGGATCGGCCAGTTCGTGAAACTCTTTATAGTACGTCGGATCCCCTTCCCGCTCCGTCTTTTCAATGAAGGAGTCGATGACTTCCTGCAGTAAGGCCGGTTGAAAACGGATCTCCATTAACGGCTTGGATACTTCTACTCCGGTAGTCATAAGACCTCACATGTTCTGGTACGGTGATAGGGATGAAACCCGCGCGAGTGCTGTGCTTGACTTGCTCCCAGTCCTTCTCTTACGATCATCGAAACGACCGCCGATTATACAAACCCCTCGGCGTTTTTTGCAAACCGCAGAGGGTTAGCCCGGGGCCTGATGGCTCCTGCTCAGAACAGGGACGAGGCACAGATTTTTATGAGCAATCAGATAACCGCGCCCCCGACCATTCCTTCCACTGCACCGATGCCGAATCCAGGGGGAACGCCACAGACATCGGCCATCGACCATTTAGAATATTGGAAAAATGGGCTGCGGGAACTCAAGACCTTCCGCGGGCATTCTCACGGCGTATGGACGGTTGCCTACGCCCCCGACGGTCAGACGATCGTCAGCGGCGGCGTGGATCGCTATGTCCGCATCTGGGACATTGAAACCGGTCGCCTGCTGCGCTCGTTGCGCGGCCATACCGCCGACATCCGCGCCCTGGTCTTCACGCCGGACGGCCGTACGCTCGCTTCAGGCAGCGAGGACCGGACGATCCGCCTCTGGAATCCGAAAACCGGGGAACCGACCAAGCTCCTATTCACCCGCTACGATCACAATGTCTGCAGCCTGTCGCTATCCCCCGACGGCCTCATGCTGGCGCGCGGCAGCCACAACAAGGACATCAAAATCTGGGAAGTCACGACCGGAACCGACCTCATGACCCTGCTGGGCAAGGATCAATACGATCACCATTGGTCGGTCTGTGTGGCCTTCTCACCGGACGGGCTGCACCTCGCCAGCGGATCCGATATCGGGAAAATACGAATCTGGGAAGTCTTGCCGAGTGGAGAAGAAAAGATCCTCCATAACGGCCATTGGGAAGAAACGGCTGAAGACTCGACCGAAACCCGCGGATTTTTCATCGAAGACGACGGTGGATTCCAAAAACCTATGGAATTCTGGATCGGTGCGATGACCTTTACGCCCGATGCAAAACTCCTGATCACCGGCAGCCGTGACAACACCATCCGGTTTTTTGAAATGCCGACGATGAACGAACTGCGCGTCCTCCGCGGGCACAACGGATGGGTACGGTCCCTGGTCGTGTCGCCGGACGGAAAAGTGCTCATCAGCGCCGGTGACGACAACACGATTCGCTTCTGGGATATTGCGACCGGCCGCAACTTCCGAACCGACAAGACCCATACGGGAGCCGTGCGCGGCATTGCGCTCTCACCCGATGGATTGCGACTGGCCAGCGCCTCCTGGGATCGCACCGTGAAACTCTGGGAAGGCGGCCAGGAGTCGGCGGAGTAATTTACTCGTCTCCTTCCTCCGCCTCGCCTTTGGCGGAGGAGATGCCGTATCGCTTGCACTTATCCCACAGGGCCTTTCTGGATAATCCCAGAACAGCGGCAGCGTTCGTTCGACTGCCATTCACCTGCTTCAACACCGCAGCAATATAGTCCCTCTCGAATGCTTCCCGCGCAGTCGTCAGTGTCGCAAGAGGCGACGACTCCTCGACCTTCGCCGACAACCCCTCGGCGCAAAAACCACAGCCCGATTGAGACGCTCCCCCAAGATATGGACAGGTCTGGAACCCGCACAGGTTCCAAGGTTGCAATGGCTCCCCGTTTCGCCCCAAGGCGACGGCGCGCTCCACCATCTGTTCCAACTCCTCCACATTGCCGGGAAACGAATAATGCAGGAGCAACTCCCGGCTGGGTTGGGAAAATCCTTTCAGGGATTTGTCGAGCTTTGTCGAGCTTGTCTCCAGCACATGCTCGGCAATCACCAGCACATCCTCCCGCCGTTCACGCAACGGCGGCACCACAACCTGCACGGCGGCAAGCTGGTCGCAGAGATCCGAGCGAAAGCGTCCCTGCGCCACCGCCTCCTTGAGATCCTGCCGCGACGCGCAGATGATCCGGACATCGACTTCGACAGGTTCCCTGCCCCCGACCCGCTCACACTTCCGGCCTTGAAGCAATCGCCATACTTTAGTCTGCAAGACAGGAGAGAGTGCATCGATATCGTCGAGCAGCAATGTCCCCTTGTGTGCAAGTTCGAAACGTCCTCGTCGCTGACGCACGGCTCCGGCAAAGGCCCCTTTCTCATGGCCGAAGAGTTCCGCCTCCAGCAGGGTGTCAGGGAGGTCGGCGCAACAGACCTTGATCAAGGACTGATCTCGTCGCGGGCTGTTCAAATGGATGGTATGCGCCACCAACTCTTTACCGGTTCCACGCTCACCGACAATGGAGACCGGCGAATCGGTGGCCGCCACCAGCTTGATCCTCTCCAGCAGCGCCCGCATGTGCTGATTGCACCCGTGGATACCGCCAAAACTAAACCGGTCTTCCAGCACCTCTTTCAACTCAAGATTCTCTCTCCGCAACCCAAGAATCTTGCCGACGCGCTCGACGATCAGGAGCAACTCATCCATTTGAAAAGGCTTGGTAATGTAATCGTAGGCGCCCAGCTTGATGGCACCCACAGCCGTATCCACCGATCCGTGAGCCGTGATTAAAATCACCTCCGTGGTCGGACTCCGTTCCTTGCAGGTCTTCAGAATCGTCAGTCCGTCGGCGCCAGGAAGGCGCAAGTCGGTAATTACGATATCAAACCGGCGCGTGCCGAGGAGGGCCAGCCCCTCTGTGCCGGTTGCCGCGGCCATGACCTCGCACCCCACCCCTTCCAAGGCATCCAGCATGGACAGTCTCATCAATGGTTCATCATCAACAATGCATACCTTGAGCCCCTTCACGAAAACCTCCCAATGGCATACCGTTCGGTCGAGAGCGGAATCGAGACGGTAAACGTCGTGCCTTTCCCGACCTCACTTTCGACTACGATCCGCCCTCCGTGCCGCTCGACGATGCCCAAACTGACAGACAGGCCAAGTCCGGTTCCCTCGCCTTCATTCTTGGTGGTGAAGAAGGGATCGAAGATCCGCGGCAAAACGGACGAGGAAATGCCGCAGCCGGAGTCCTGGACGCGGACCAGGCAATGGGACTCCTCCACCGCCGTGCGGATCGTCAGCACGCCGCCGCTTCGCATCGCCTGAATGGCATTCAACACCAAATTCATCAACACCTGCTCCATCATATGGCGATCGATCATGACTTCCGGCATGTCGCCGGCTAAGTCCGTCTCCAGCTGCACCCGATGGGGCACGAACAGGTGATCGGTTAATAACAATACGCGATTGACGACTTGATTGATATCGGCCAGCGCGAGCTCCGGATTGTGCTGCTGCGAAAAATCGAGGAGTTGCCGAACGATCCGCTGCACCCGACGTAGGCCGTCCTCCATCGACGCCAGATACTCCTCCTGGCGCGGCGGAGAGAGCGTCCCCTTTCGCATGTTGTACAGACAGTTCAGGATGCCGCCCAGTGGGTTATTAATCTCGTGGGCGACCCCTGCAGCCAGCTTGCCCACTGACGCCAGCTTCTCAGAGTTTCTGATTTGCTGTTCAAGTTTCTTCGTATCGGTCATGTCGCGGGCGATGCCCAATATTCCCAGGATCTCCCCGTCCGCTCCATGCAACGGCGACACACTGACCATGACGGAACGGGGCTCACCCGATTTCGTCAACACCTCCACCTCATAGACCTGTTTCACGCCGATATCCAGCGTCGATTTCAAGCGTCGCCCCCGATGCCGCTTCGATAACAACCCCAAATAGGGCCGCCCCAACAGATCCTCCTTCGCATAACCCCACGCCAAAATCTTGCTGTTGACGTAGGTAAAACACTGCTCGCTATCGAGGGTATAGATGACATCATTGGCATTTTCCAGCAGGTTCTCAAGGTACTGTTTGGTCTCTTCGATCTCCCGGGTGCGCTCGCTGACCTTCGCCTCCAGCTCCTGTTGGTAGGTGTGCATCTGGCGCTCAAGACGTTTTCGATCGGTGATGTCACGCAACTGGACCATCACCCACGTATGGTCGCTGCCACGGACCAGGATCACATCCATCTCCACGGGCGTTTCCTTGCCGGCGGCATCGCGCACGGTGATTTCCTGCGTGGGAACCTGACGTTCACCGGAGTGGATCTTCGCCAGCAGCGAGCGCATTTCTTCGTGATACGCCGGCAGGATCACATCGAGAATACTGCTGCCCACCACCTGCTGCTCGGAATACCCCAGCGCCTGCTCCTCGCGTTTGTTCACCGCGACGATCACGCCGTCCTCGCCCACCATAAAGACGGAATCGGCCACCAGGTCGAACAGCGCCTTATAACGCTCCTGCGAGGCCACCAACTGCTGGGTGCGCTCATTGACTGCCTGCTCGAGCCGGGTGGTGTACCGATGTATCTGCTCTTCCAGCAGATGCCGTTCCGTCACGTCGCGGACGAAGGCGCGGGAATGGACCAACCCGCCGCCGCTCTCGAATAACGCCGTGGCATGGATTTCCACATCGATCGGGCGGCCGTCTCCCGCCACAAACACTGTCTCGATCGTACTGCGACCCTGCGACACGAGGCGCTCCAAATATGCCAACACCTCTGTCTCACGTCCTTTGGGAACGAGGTCCCAGAGATGCATCTGGAGCATTTCCTCCAGGGTGTAGCCCAGCTTGTCCAGCCCCGTCTTGTTGACATGCACAAACTGGCCGGCCTTATTGAGCTGATAGATCATCTCCGGGGAATGCTCGATGAGATCGCGATACCGCGCTTCCAGCCGGCGCACATCTTCCATGCGCTGCTCGATCTGTTCGAACGAAATCCGCAGGTTCGCTGCCATCTTGTTAAACGCCTCGGCCAATTGCTCGATTTCATCTCCGGTCTTGAGGTCCAACTGCTGATCCAACCGACCGCTGCCGATTCTCTGCACGCCCTCGTGCAACAGGCCGATCGGACGGGCAATGCGCCGCGCGACGGTCAGACCGATGAGCAACAAGACGCCGAATACGCCGAGACCATACACGGTGACCTGTACCACGAGTCGCGAGAGAGGGGCGTAGGACTCGGCAGGATCCTGGCGTACGAACGTCACCCATTGCTTGCCGCCCAAACTCTCCGGCGTGAGATCGGTCCCCAGGCGAACCGGCGCAAATCCTACGATCGAATTCTCTCCGCCATGCGAATCATTCGCCGCCGTCGTCCAGCCCGCTGCGTTCGCGTTGATGGCGCTCACTAGCTCGGGCTTCACCACATGTTCTTCCGGCGAAAGAATGGGACAGATAAGAGGTACACCGTCGGAATTAAACAGCATGGCATGCCCGGTCTTTCCGACTGTAGCTTCCGACACGGAGTGGAACAGAGTGTCCCGGCGCAGGAGAATCGTCACTGTTCCAATCGTCACATGCTGCTCATCGTCAATGATCGGCGCCGACACATTGACGACATGGGTGCCGAAGGCAGGGTCAAAGAAAATATCGCTGACGAACACCTTCCCCGTTCCACGCTTCATCACCGCGTGCCACCAGGCAGACTTGCCGTAGTAGTACTCGACCTGGGGAATGGAACTCACGACGAGCGCGCCGCGGTTGTCCGTCACGAAAATGCCCACGTAATCGGCTTTGCGGATGTCGTGCCACCGGATCAGGTAATTGGTCACAATGCGGTTGATGAACAGCGGAAACTCGCTTTGCTTGTCCCGCTGCCGCCACCGCTGCTGCCAGGCTTTGATCATCGACTGGACGGTTTTCTCGTCCTTGTCGAGGTAGGTGCGGTTGGATTCGGTCACCGAAGTGCGGAGGAAGGGCGTGGCGGCGAGTTGTTGCGCCTCGTTGATGCCGCGGGTGACTTGCATCTCGATCCGACGGGCGGCCTCGACCGCCACTTCCTTGAAGTTGGCGCCGATGGTCTCGCGCAATGCCCGGCGTTCTTCGATGTAGGTCAGAACAAGGGAAAGGCCCAATGGAAGGAGACCGACCATCACGATCGCCGTGATGATCTTTCGCTGGAGACTGTGTGACCGGCTCCAGAACAGCATGCGTACGGCTTACCCCGGCTAACGGCCCTCTCGCAACAGTAGGCAGGGCCCTAGGCCCGGCTCGAAGGAGCCGAGGCCTAGCGACGCTTCAAGAGGCTCCCGGCGCTGCCGGGCCACAGCAGCAGCAACGGGCTCGCCACGAAGATGGACGAATAGGTGCCAAACATGACCCCCCCGAGCAAGGCCAGCGAGAAATCGTGCAACACCTCGGCTCCTCCGAGCACCAGCGGGATGAGCACGATGACGACCGTCAAACTGGTGACGATCGTGCGACTCAGGACCTGATTGATGGCCGCGTTGATGATCGTTTCCTCGTCTTCACGCCGGCGCGTGCGGAGGTTCTCCCGGATCCGGTCAAATACGACCACCGTATCCGTCAGCGAATACCCGGCCAACGTCAGCAACGCCGTGACCACCAACAGGGTAATTTCTTTGTCCAGGATGTAGAATACCCCCAAGACAGCCAGCACATCGTGGAAGGTTGCCAGGGCGGCCGCCACCCCGAACCGCAGCTCAAACCTGATCGCAATGTAGATCACGATCCCGACAAATGAGATCAGCACCGCAATCATGGCATCTTCCTGGAGCTTCTTTCCGATCGTCGGACCGATCTCCATACTGGAATCGACCACGAACTTATTGCCGGGAAACTCCTTGCTGAATACCGCCATGACCCGCTCGGCCACCTTCTCCTCGATCGTCGTGGAGGCTTTCACCCGGACGAGCAACTTATTATCCTGCGTGAATTCCTGCAACTCGGCCGATCCCAGACCGTTTGCCTCCAATGCGCGCCGCGCTTCGTCGATCCTAATCGACTGGTCGAATTTTAGTTGTACCGCCGTCCCCCCGGCAAAATCGATTCCTAGATTCGCCGCTCCGCGCGCGATTTGAAACACCGCGATGATGCCCAGAAAGGCGAGGATGCCGGAAAGCGCAAACGAAATGGTCCGCTTTCCCATAAAATCGATATTCGTCTTCCCCAAAATCTCGAACATGCCGTCTCCTTCCTGGCAGGATGTTGAAAACGTCCGCCAGCTTTGTTCTCGCGTCGTTCAGAGGCTCAACGTAGGCGCAGAGTACGCTTCGCCTCTTCACTCGCTGCGGCCTCGCTGGACGGCCTTTTTGAACATCCTGTGAGTACTATTGCTTTGACGATGACACAGAGCGGTTCCCTATTCGACGCTGCCAGAACGGCTAGTCACCCCCCTAGATACTGAGCTGGTCAATTTTCCTGCGCTGATTAAAGAGGTCGAAGATCACCTTGGTCCCGACCAGCGCCGTAAAGAGATTGATCGCGATGCCGAGACACAACGTCACGGCAAAGCCCTTGATCGGTCCGGTGCCGAACAAAAATAGCGCAAAGCCGGTGATCAACGTCGTCACGTGGGAGTCGACGATGGTTAATAGGGCTTTGTCGTATCCGGCATCGATCGCAACCCGAACCGCCTTCCCCTGCCGCAGCTCTTCACGGATGCGCTCGAAAATCAGCACGTTCGAGTCAACGCCCATGCCGATCGTCAGAATAATACCGGCGATACCGGGCAAGGTCAGCGTGGCGTTCAACGCCGCCAAGGACCCGATCAGACAGATGAGATTCAGCATGAGCGCGAAATTCGCGATCACGCCGGACAACCGGTAGTAGCTAGCCATAAACACGATCACGAGGAGCCCCGCAAAGAGGGTTGCCTTGACGCCTTTTTCAATCGAGTCCTGCCCGAGAGAGGGACCGACCGTGAGATCTTGAATGATCCTCAGGGGAGCAGGCAGCGCGCCGGCCCGGAGCACGATGGAGAGATTATTCGCCTCTTCCATTGAAAACGTTCCGGTAATCTGGGCCCGCCCTCCGCTGATACGCTCCTGAATGACCGGCGCCGAATAAATTGTATTGTCGAGCACGATCGCCATACGTTTTTTGACGTTCTCGCCCGTGATCCGGTCGAACTCCCGCGCGCCTTTCGCATCGAACGTCACGGAGACATAGGGCTCATTAAACTGGCCGATGGACACCCGCGCATCGCTCAACACATCGCCGGCCAGCATAACCCGCTTTTTGACCAGATAGGGAGCCAGCCATTCCTGCCCGCTTTCCTTTTCGACGATCCGCTCGAACAAAATTTGGTCACCTTCCGGCACCTTTCCTTCGACCTGCTTCAGGAGAGCCTCTTCGCGCTCCTTCCCCTTCTGAATCCGGTTCGGTAGGTCCAACTTGAGCTGATTCTCATCATCCAGCAACTTGAACTCCAGCAAGGCCGTTTGCTTGATGAGATCCTTCGCCAGCTTGGCATCTTTGATGCCCGGCAACTGCACGACCACTTGCTTCAGACCCTGCCGCTGAATCAACGGTTCCGCCACACCAAACTGGTCGATGCGATTGCGAATCGTTTCAAGCGCTTGGTTGATGGCGGAATCTTTGATCCGCTTGATCTCAGCGTCTCGCAACTCCCACACGACTTTGTTCGTAGACCCGGCCGCCTCCACCTCTACGTACGTCGGGAAATCATCCAGGAGCTTCTGCACTTGAGCCTTCAGCTCGGCATTCTGAAACCCGATCGTGATTTGCGATCCCCCAGTCCGCTTGACCGATTCGGCGGGAATTTTCTTTTCCACCAGGAGATCCTGGAGTCCCGCAGCCGTCCGTTCCACGGCAATTTCCACCGCCCGATCCTCTTCCACTTCCAGCACCAGGTGAATGCCGCCCTGCAAGTCCAACCCCAAGGTAATCCCCTTGTCCGGCAGAACCTCACGGACCCATCGCGGCAATTCCTTATACAAAGGTTGGTAGGAGGGCAAGAAAAAGATGATCGAAGCGACCACCATCGTCACTAGGGCCAACAACCGTCCGCCGACTTTTTTCATACGTGCGCCAATCCTTCCCGTCTCCGTCGCGTGCGTCAATCCTCTTCGTCAACGCGCAGTCGAGCAATATGCTCTTTCTGGATTTTTATTTTGGTCGTATCCGCAATTTGGAGCGTCACCGTCTCTTTTCCCATGTTGGTGATGGTGCCCCAGATGCCCGAGGCCGTCACCACCTTGTCGCCCTTCTTCAAGGTCTCCAGCATCGACTTCATCTGCTTCTGGCGTTTTTGTTGCGGCAGAATCAGCATGAAATAGAAAATGACGAAGATCAGGACGAACGGCACCAGCGACAACAGACCGCCCCCTGCGCCCGAACTCCCCGATGTTCCTTGCGCCCATGCCACCGAATCCCACATATAGCCCCCTGCCTGTGTCGCCGTTAAGACACGTTCGTATTTTCAATATCCGACCGCCCCTCGCCGGACGGCCGGTCCACGATATAGGTCCGGTGAAACTCGCGGCGAAACTCCTGAAATGTTCCGCCCCGCACGGCGCTCCGGATCGCTTCCATCAACTTCGCAAAAAACCACAAATTGTGAATCGTATTGAGACGGGCTCCCAACATCTCTTTCACTCCGAATAAGTGATGCAGATAGGCCCGCGTGTATCGGGTGCAGACAGGACATCGGCAGGCCGGATCGATGGGTTGTTCATCCCGCGCATACCTGGCCTGCTTGATCACGACACGCCCGAACGAGGTAAACAGCCAACCCGTGCGTCCATGACGCGACGGCACCACGCAATCGAACATATCGATCCCGCGCGCAACCCCTTCGACCAGATCCTCGGGCATGCCCACGCCCATCAAATAGCGCGGCTTGACCGACGGCAGCTCGGGCACCGTGACATCCAACATGGCATACATGTCGGCCTTGTCCTCGCCCACGGATAAGCCGCCGACGGCATACCCGTCAAATCCGACCGAGACCAGATCGCGCGCCGACTCCACCCGCAAGCCCTGATCCAAACCGCCCTGAACGATACCGAACAACGACTGATCTGTGCGGCGCTTGGCTTCGACGCAACGGCGTGCCCACAGAGAAGTCCGCTTGGCGGCGGCACGAACCTGGTCGAGCGAGGACGGCAGTGCGACAACATGATCGAACGCCATGATGATGTCCGCGCCCAATGCTTCCTGAATCTCGATCGAGGTTTCCGGACTGATAAACCGTGACGACCCGTCGATATGGGATTGGAAGATCACCCCTTCATCCGTCACCTTGCAAAACTTCGCCAAACTAAAAACCTGAAAGCCGCCGCTGTCGGTGAGAATTGCGCCTGGCCAGGCCGTGAAGCCATGTACGCCGCCTAATTCCTCCACGACTTTGTGGCCGGGACGCAGGTACAGGTGATAGGCATTATTCAAGATGAGCCCGTAGCCCATCTTCAGCAGTTCCTCGCCGTCGACACTGCGCACATTGCCCAGCGATCCCACCGGCATAAAAGCAGGCGTCGCCACTTCCCTGCGCCCGGTGGTGAGAACACCGACGCGAGCCCGGCCGCCTGCTTCCTCATGGGTAATCCGAAACGACAGCATTTGATCGGCAGTCCTACATCTGCTCCGGGGCCGAGACACCCAGCACCGTCAAGCCGTTTCGGATCACCTGCTGCACCGCCCACATCAAGGCTAGTCGAGCTCCTGTAAGGCCCGGCGGCACCGCCTCGGGTGCTCGACTTGTGGAAACCGTCGGCTCGGTCGAGGTGGCGGTTGTCGAATCGCTGTCGGGTGCCGGAGGCAAAATCCGGTGTTTGTTGTAAAAGGGATGCACCATGCCCGCCAGCTCACGAAGATAGTAGGCCATCCGATGCGGTTCCAGCTCCACGGCACTCGCCTCTAGCACCACCGGGAACGCCGACAGTTTTCGGATGAGCGCGAGCTCATCGGGATCTTCCAACAGATTGAGATCGGCCTGACTCGGCAGCGGGCAATCGATGCCACGGGATGCCGCCACACGCAGAAGGCTGGCAATCCGCGCATGCGCATATTGCACGTAGTACACCGGATTCTCCTGCGACTGCTGTTTGGCCAGCTCCAAGTCGAAATCCAGATGCGTGCTGGAGTCGCGCATGAGAAAGAAAAATTTGGCCGCATCCGCACCGACTTCGTCCATGACTTCACGGAGGGTAATGAACTCTCCAGCCCGCTTGGACATCTCCACCTTTCGTCCGCCTCGTAGCAGATTGACCATCTGCACCAGCACGACCCGCAGCCGCCCCTTCGGATACCCGTAGGCCTGCACCACTGCTTGCATCCGCGGAATGTACCCGTGGTGGTCGGCACCCCAGACATCGACGAGGAGGTCAAATCCGCGCCGCAACTTGTCGCGGTGGTAGGCAATATCGGAGGCTAGATAGGTGTAATCCCCTTCCTGCTTGCGGACTACCCGATCTTTTTCATCCCCAAAGGCCGACGAGCGAAACCATTGGGCGCCATCCTGATCGAAGAGCAGGTCCCGGCCCCTCAACTCGTTCAGTACCTGATCGACCGCACCGGAAGACAACAATGAGGCTTCACTGAACCAGGACTCGAACGTAATTCCGAAGGTCTCCAAATCCTGTCGAATCAACGTCAGCAATTCCCGATACGCGAATTCCTTGCTTCGCTGTTCCGCGTCACCGGCGGGAATCGAGAGCAGCGCGACACCCTGTTCCGCCTTCACGCGTGCCGCGACCGCGCGGATATACTCGCCTTGATAGCCATCTTCAGGAAACGGGACCGTCTGCCCGCACGACTCCAGGTAGCGCGCCAGAACAGACACGCCCAGCAGTTTCATTTGACGGCCCGCATCGTTAATGTAGTATTCGCTGACAACATCATGCCCGGTGGCCCTTAGGAGACGAACCAACGCTTGCCCCACAGCGGCACCGCGCCCATGGCCGACATGCAACGGGCCGGTCGGATTTGCGCTGACATATTCCACCAACACTCGCCGCCCCTGCCCCACTTGACTGTGTCCATAATCCGCCCGCTGCGCTTCAATTTGACGCAGGACCTCCATCCACAATTCAGGCTTGATCGTGAGATTGAGAAATCCGGGTCGCGCAATTTCAGCGCGGGCAAACAACGCGTCTCGTTCCGGAAGATGATCGATAATAATCTGAGCAATTTCAAAGGGAGGCCGACGCTCTGAGGCAGATAAGGACATCGCCAGGGTGCAGGACACATCCCCCCACTCGGGCCGCTTTGGCGCTTCGAGGTTGACAGCCGGCATCTGCTCAACCTTGAGAATTCCCCGTTGCTGCGCCGATCGAAGCGCCCCAACCAACGCCTCGCTGACCTTGTCTTGCACCACACCCTGCGTCACAAGAACTCCTCTAAGTCTGCGTGGAAACAGCGAAAATCAAACTGGGAATCTAACACACCGGGACATGAGAGACAAGATCGCCACTTCGTCCGCAAGAACTATCGCGACCTCCCCAATTGCGATCGACAAGCCTCGATCATGCGCTCAGGAGCAATCTGAAGACAGACTCGCTCTTGGCAACCTTCAACGGCGCTCCAGCCGGAACAGGCGCAAGGCATGCCGGACAATACCGACACTGTAGGCCCCAACGGAGCCCACCGGGAAGGATTCGTGGGCCCAAAACAGGCAATGGTCGGAATGGCTAACGCCGCGGCAAGATGTGTGATGCCTGAATCGTGCCCAAGGTAAAGCGCCGCTTGCGCCAGGACTGCGGCTGCCGCAGACAAATTCAGGCCACGAATGACCGGCACCGGAATAGTCAGGGCGGAAAGCACCTGCGTGACCGGCTCACGATCGGCCGGTCCTTCGAGCAACATAGGCGTCATGCCGGCTTGGGATAACCACTCGATCACAGGTGCGAGACGCCATGCTTCGACACACTTGTGAGCATTGCCGCTTCCCGAATGAATCACCACCAGCGGCGACTCACTATTCCAATTCAGCGCCTCCAAGATCTGCTGAGCCTGCTCACTAACGGCCGGGGGCAGAATAAGCGGATGGTTGACGGCCCATCCCACCCCCTCCATCTCAATGGTCTCGAGATAACGATCAGTTTGATGCTCAGCCAAAAAATCAGCGGACCAGCTGGATCTCAGATTAATGGACTGTACGCCTGCAGCCCGAAGAGTATCGGCAACGGCGGCCTCAACATCTCGCAGCCATCCAACTGTCACATCGCAATGGCTTAACCAGTTCTTGAATGGGACGCACAGACTGTCGAGCCCTGCAAACAATTCACTCAAATAGGTGGATTCGAGAGGAAATACTCGGTCAATCTCCGCACCGTCTCGCAGGAGCATTCCCACGGCATTGCCCGCGAGAAGCGCGATTTCATACTGAGGAAATTGATGGCGCAGCGCATACAGAACAGGACGGGCTAATAACACATCCCCCAAGGCGCCAGGATGAATAACAAGGACCCCGCGCCTGTCGACACCTTGCCTGCCCTGAGTCGTCACGTCTTGTCAGGCGTCGGTGCCTCGGCCAGCGCCAAGTCGTCAGGCGTATTGATATTCTGAAACGAACGCAACCCCGATGGGAGAGATGAAAAATCATTCGCGCCTAAAACCGCCACCCGCAGCTCTTCCCGGCAGAATAATTTCAGGATCTTCAGATCCTGCTCTTCGGCCATCGCCTTGAGAAAGGGGGCACAACGCTTGGAATACACGGCATGCATAGGTTGAAGCCTACCTGCGAGGTCAGCAGCGACCACATCGGCCCCATCGTCGTATGACAGCATAAAACGGACCACCTCTGCGTTCAGAAACGGCATGTCACAGGCCACGGCAAATATCTTCGGTTTCGAAGCTTCCACCAACCCTGTATACAGCCCACCCAGACTGCCGGTATTCGGAATCGCATCGTACACAACCCGACAGCCCCGGACATCAAGCGAGTTGATCGGTTCAGCCAGCACCACGATAGCCTCAGCGAAGGTATCCATTAGAAGAGCGAGCGTCCGGTCAAACACGCATTCGCCACGCACCCTTAAGAAACGTTTATCTTGTCCCATTCGACGACTCTTCCCGCCGGCAATGAGAATCCCCGAGGCATTTTCTATCAGGTGCCTACCCATTGGTCTGTATCCTTCCTAACTCATGCACAAAAACAACGAGGGGGTGAGTTTCCTCACCCCCTCGCCACAACACCACACGTGACTCGAGTATCGCTTAGAGGACCTTCCCCTTCTTTTTATTGGCACGGCGGGTCAGCATCCAACCCTCCAAAAATACCACGCCAACTGCGATAACGGCCGGGTACACATATACTTCCTGAGGAATCGGCGGTTGAAGGATCGTGTAATAGAAGGCCGACACGGCCATCTTCCGTCCTGCATCACCGTTATGTCCATCCCAGGCGAAAAACACCATCGGAATGTATTTACCGATATCGAATCGAGTGTAATCGTCATAATCATCCTTGCTACCCTTGAGCGGGCGCGAGATCATGACGGTCCACTGACCATTCTTCCACTCGGACTTCAACAACTTAACTTTCTCTTCGAAATCATCACGCTCTTCGAAGTCCTGATCCCATCCCGTCCCCTTAAACGAACGCAATGAGCCATCCGCTTCCCACTTCAGAATATCGGCGTTGAACTTCGCGTCACCGAACAAATAGCGTGGCTTAAACGGAGCAGGAATCTCCTGCCACTTGATCGGGAACTGGAAGGCGATCGCGTCGTTATAGACGGCGTAATTATTCTGAGCCGCAGCGATCGAACCCTCTTCACCAGTCTTAGGTGCCTGTTCCTTCACACCGAAGTTCTCAACATTGACCTGAGTGGGTGCCCAAGGAAGTTTACCCTCAGCGATGCTCTTCGTCCGGTCATCCCACTGAATCAAATACACAACGCTCTTTTCGTTATAGAGCGATTTGACCCAGATGTCGTCGATACGATTCACAAAGTTGCGAGGTTTGTGAGTGATCTGGCCACCCATTGCAACATACCGGCGACCGACCTTCTTCCACATTTCGTTCTCAGGATCGCTCGAGATTTCTCCTTCAACCGGGGCGGAAGGAACCACGAAATTAATCTTTGGCTTATCGGTCAATGGATCGATGCCAAGCGGCTTCCCTTCTGCATCCCGCTCACACAACGAATTCACGAAGTTCGCAATATTCCAGCGATCCTCAACTGAAGTGCTGTCTGCAAAGGACGGCATTGGGGTGCCGTTTACGCCGGTCGAAAATGTACGGAAAATGTTCCGCACGTTATATGGATCCTGGCGGCTGCCCCTGAAGTTCCAACATTTGTGCCAGTTTGCCGGCTGAATGGAAAAGCCCCAGTCATCCTTCAGATTGAAGGCATTTCCGTCTCCGCGCCCTTCGACGCCGTGACATTCAATGCACTTTTTATCCACGATCAGTTGGGCACCCTTCTTAATGCTGTCCTCAGTAGCTTCAGCCGGCTTGATGGTGCCGAGCTGAAGAACAGTCTGAGTCTCAGACTGTTTATCAGTGAACTTTCGGTCTTTCACTAACTGAGTCGTCACGAATGAGAGGACTTGAATCCGCTGCTCTTCGGTCAGGATACCTTCCCAAGGTGGCATAGCAGAGCCAGGCAGCCCGTGGGTGACCGTATCGAACAGGTCGTTCTTACCGGAGTCCGGTGTCTTCTCGTTGTAGTTGAAAAGCGGCAGCTCTCCGCTCGCTGTGTGACGAATTTTGAAGGTACCCTGATTGAAATTTCGCGGCCGTGGCCAGAGCCGGTCGGCACCAGGACCGTCACCGGCGCCGTCTACACCATGGCACCACACACACTTGGTGAAATAGACGCGCTTCCCTGCTTCGATCATTTCTGCGGGAGGCGCAGGCGACAACTCTGCTTTCGCGAAGCCTTCAGGAAGATCTCCAGCTTGGCCAACCCCAACCGCACTAGCGGAAATGAGAAAGGCACCTAAGACAACCCCGATGACCGGGGATGCTTTTGCATTCATACGAAGTTTGCTCATTGTTAACCTCACCACCTGTTCTCCCAGGTTGTTTGTAGGATTCAGAATTAGTCCCATGTCCGAGGATAGTATCCCGTGTGCCAGTATTCGAACAAGATCACCTTCCAAATTTCATCCGTGGTCAGGTGCTGTTCCCATGGCGGCATGACGGATGCCCAAGGGAATCCTTCATTCGGCAAACCAATTCCGCCCTTAGCGACGCGCCAGAAAATAAAAGTTTCCTGCAACTGGGCAATCGTTCCTGGGTCGGTAAAGTTCGCAGGAATTGGGTTAAAAGCGAAAGCATGGAGGCCACGGCCATTCAAATTGTCGCCGTGGCAGAAGTGACAATTCTGAAAGAAGATCTCTCCACCTTCTCGAACGTATTTCAAATATCCTTCAGCTTTTTCATCCCAGGGATTGGCGTTAGGAGCCATCAAACGGCCCATTCCCTGCTCGACAATCAGCTTATTGCTGTAGGCCTGATCGTACTTACCTTCAAGGTTGACACGATAAGGGTTCTGCGAGGTTTGGAGCGTATAGGTCTTACCGTGCACCTTTGTGCTGGCAGGTGGCGCCGGATGGACCGTTCGCAATTCGATTGGTTCGTCTACGCTGGGTTTCATGGTCAAGAACGAGAACCCGCCGATAAGGATTGGCAAGAGGATCAGATACATCGTCCGGAGGGCCTTATGAAATCCGGTATTGGCATCCAATACATTGAGAATCGGTTGCCGAAACTTCTTCCAATCCTCCTCATTCGCCGAGACCCACATAAAGACCGCGACGAAAGAAACGGTTCCATACATAGCACGCACGCTGAAGGGAATCGGCGGATAAATACGGAACTTGAGATATGTCTGAATGAATACCCAAAACAGTACCCCTTGCCAAAACCGCGGGAAAGCTATTCCCATTGAATTGAGCAGATAACTCAGGCCGGTAAAACCAGCTACGAAAATAGCCAGCTCGCTCAGCACCTGCATGGGCATGTAGCCCTCGACGAGCCTGACGGTATTCGAGGGAACTACTCCGAAGATCATACCGATCAACATGAGCAGTCCCAGGACGCCGATCAGTGCCCCGACTGACATTAATGCTTTCATGTCCTCATCTCCCTTTCTTCCGCAGTAGCAACCAGATCACCTACTCCATCCAGCTAGGAGGCCTTGGGCGGCTCTTTCCCTTCTTGAACCTGGGAGAGGTAGTCTACAAGCTTCTTGAGTGCACCGGCGCTAAGCTTCTGCCCAAACACCTTAGGCATAGTGTTGTCGGGAAATCCCTTCACAACGTAGGCGCTCGGCTCGACGATGGATTCCATAATATAGTCAGGAACGCTCTTGGCTTTCCCTTTGTAGTCCTTGTCCTTGATCCGTAGCGGGGCATTGGTGCCCTCGACCAATTTCGGACCGATCGTACCAGTCGCTCCAGCAATGCCAGGAATCGTATGGCACGCCACACATTGTCCCTTTGCGAAAATCTGATCGACTGGCTCGGTTCCGTCCGCCATTAAAGCACTGGCTCCAGGCTTGGCATCACCCTCCGTTGGGGGTTTAGGGCGATCAGATTCTGGGATGAACTTCTCGTAAGACTTCACAATTTCATCAAAACTGGGCGCTTCTCGGCCTTCTCGCACATAGAGCCAGGTGTCCACGGCAGCCAGCTCAGGCAATGACAAGGAAATCGGTGGCTTGTGAATGGACGGCATCGGGCTGACTTTGTCGTTGGTGCCCTTCACGCCGTAACCTGCAACCACAAAGCAGCTTGGGCATGAATGGGACTCTGCAATATACTCCTGAGCATTCTCAGCAGTTCCAGAACCAGGAAATGCCTCCTTCTGATCGAAGTCACGAGCCGCCGGGTTACCCTTATGGTACTTCGGATCTTCGATTTGAGTTCCAGCGCGCTCGGGAAGGCCGTCGAGGTTTGGCGCCCTCTCACCCAACATGCCCTTGTGAAAGGCATGGCACAGCGGGCATTGGCCCTTACCGATGGCACCCTGAACCTTGTTCTGACCGACGCCACCAAAGATAATCTTTTCACCCTCGTCAGCCAACTCGGTCTGGGGCATATTGCTGAAGTCTTTTTTCTCTTCGATCGGCGGGAAACCACCTTCCACTTGAGGCAGCCAGTTGCCATACCCAGAGAGGGCAGCCGCGATGAAAAACATGAATCCGCCGATTTTCAGCAAGGCGCTGATATTCGTAAAATAGAGCGCCATCATGAATGTCATTGACGTGATCAGGACCAGAGAAACAGGCAAAAGCCTTGATTCCTCGAAGAAATTCATCTTGTAATTGGCGATAGCCATAAAAAGAAGGATAGCGCCGATAATGCCGATGAAGGTCTTGAATACAGCACGCTTGTTTGCAACAGGATCTGAAATGGAGGCCTTAAAATAAAACATTAGGCCCACCAAGATCCCCAATGCAGGCCAGCCCATCGCCAAGGCCGCTTTAATGAGTTCAATCACAGCTCAAACCTCCTGCAGGAGGGGAAGGCTCCGGCTGCGAGAGCAGCGCAGACACCTTCCCTCATTGATTCATTTCTTGCGCTTTGATTAGTGACCAACTGCCGGCGCTGCCGCCCTACCAGGCACAGCTGCCTTTGCCTCGACTGGTGCCTTCTTGGCAGCAAGGGCTCCCAACCAAAACACGAACATAATTGAAATCCAGAAGAACAGCACGTTAGCTGAAATCATGTTCGCAGCAAATCCAACCGTGTGCGTATAAGCCCACGGTGAATTGTCGCGCATGATTTCATTAACGTGCCAGAATAGCCGTACAGAGGACCTGATGTACCCCATCAGCCCCATCATCCATGTAAAAGCCGTGGCCAACATAATGAGCGCGTATTGAGACCGGGCCGAAATCTTACCCCACTCGATGGGACCCATCTGCTTGGCGCCCTTCATCATGACGCTATTCAGCGCAAACATGAAGAATAGACAGGACAATGTGGTCGCCACCTGCGGAACAGACAGTCCAACGCGTACGTTGGCCGGGATGTAGTAGCCATACACAGCCAACATAATAATGTTGAGGTAGGCAAAGAAAAAGAAACATCCCATGAAGATGTTGCCAAACTTTGACCACGACACCGTCGATACCTTATTGCCTCGCATATACCACACGAAGCTCAAAACGGTTGTCGTGATAATCACGTTGATGCCGCCGTTCTTGGCCGACATAACCCCATAATTACCGAGCACCGGGTGCTGCTGACCGCCCATAGCCTTCAACTCCGCCGGAGTCATAACGATGGTATGCGGGGTGATGAAGACCAGGTATCCGCAGGTCAACAGGAATACCAGATATTTAATGTAACGTTGATACTTTTCCGCACCACGCATCCGACCGAGCGCCTGCCAGAGATAGTAATTGGTGCTCAAGAACAGAATTCCGATCATGGTCGCCTGAATGATGAACAACCAAGCCAGCAATCCGCCCATCAAGGTGATACCCATCTGTTGCCGATAGGCATAGACCTCACGCATCAACCAATAGCCCGCAAACGGCAAGGGAATAAGAAATGCGACGCCCAGGGCCATGGCGATATAGCCCATCCAGTCATAGTGAGCACGCTCCTCATCGGTCTTGGCCGACAAGAAGCGGTAGGCCGCATAGGCCGCCACCACGCCGCCGCCAAACGCCATGTTGCCCAAAATCCGGTGGAGATTGAGCGGGTTCCACAAGGCCGTGTGGATCACGTGCCAAATATTGCCAAGGTACCGGCCCTGTTCATCAACTCCGGCAGGCGACATCATGAATCCGATCCAGGAGTTCGCCAAGAACATCAGGATCGTTCCGATGACGTTCAAGACCACGGACATGCTGAGGTGAATCCACTTCAGGAACCCCTCCTTCATCTTGTCCCAGCCATAGTAGTAGATGTAGAGGGTTCCACTTTCGGCCACGAACATCAAGGCATAGATATGCATGACCGGCCTAAAGATACCCGAGAGATACTGAAAGAAAGCCGGATAGAGAGTCAGGAAGGTAAAGATCAGAATTCCACCCAGGATGGCGGTGAGGGAGTAAGCCGTCAGGCTGATCTTGATGAAGTCGTAGGCCAACTGATCGTAGCGCTTGGCCATGGCCTTATCCTTACTCACAACCCCCATGAACTCGATGACCATACAAAAAATTGGAACAGCTAAGACGAAGCTACCGTAATAAAGATGCTGCTGGTTGGCGAACCAGAGCAGAACGCGACTCTCAAAGTTATATCGCGGGTAATCCTTCTCACTGTCTGTTGTCTTGGGAGCCGGTGGGCCCGAAACAATACCTTCCGTCTTGTAATAAACGTCCTTACCCTTCTCAACCTTTGCGTCACCGCCCTCCTTCTTCACGCCAGCAGCAGGAGCGCCACCGTCGCTAGCAAGGGCAGGGATCGCAACCAGAATAGGCATGAGGAGGAGGCCGATCATCGCGCACAGCGCCATGATCGACATCAACTTCGTGCGGGTTACAGAGCCCATGGGTTACCTCCTTGATACATCGCGTATGTGAACAACAACTTCAACGCCTATCCTTCGAAGAATTACTTTCGAAGGAGATACCAAAAGTCCAATCCCTGCGCATCCATCAAAAAGTGATCGACTGCGGCAAAAAACGAGACGCAGATCACCACAGATACGACGACATACACAATTGTTTGGCCCATCTCAAACCCCCTTCAACAAGATGAACAAATTCTCAGGCTAGAATACCGGATCAGCAAGGGCACTGAATGCCGCCAAACCAGTAAAAAAACCAGATACCCACTGCACAGGTGATGTAGAAAATCATTTTGCCGATCTTAACTTTGACGTCATCCTGAGCAGCTTCCATCGTGATTCTCCCCAACGGTTTAAGTACGTATTTTAAATTGACACACCAACTACGCTGTGTTAATCAAAATCCCTCACGCAACTGTTTTTAAACGGGATTTTTATGGCTAAAAATTCAAAAGTGTTCGACATTATAGTTTTGGCTGGAATGGTTGTCAATATCATTTTGGCCGTGTTTCTGATCCTCTACTACTTTGATTTCCTATGATTTTCCCCGCCGAGGTTCTCGCAGATTGGTCACGTCCTGCACTCGATTGAGCGCAACGAAACCCGATCGTTTCATCCCGAAAATCCTGCATCATCTTGCTGCGCGCGGTAAGGCGCAAATCAGATCCCGAACTGGTATACGCAGCCCCGCGCAGCACCTTATAGGTTCCGTACTCAGGACTTTCAGGATTGCGCTCTGAAGCCGCAGCATACGCCCCCTCGAGGTACCAATCGTTCACCCATTCCATAACATTGCCTGCACCATCCATGACACCATACGGACTGGCATCACTCTTCACCCGCCCCACCGGCGCCGCTACCTCAAAACCATCGTCCACGCGAGCCCAATTCGCTGCATTCGGCACTTCCACGTTTCCCCATGGCCACAGACGACCATCGGGCCCACGCATGGCCTTCTCCCACTCCGCCTCAGAGGGCAACCGCCTTCCGCGCCACTCGCAATAGGCTTTCGCATCTTCCCAGGAGACATAGACAGCCGGCTGATTCACTCCTCGCATACGCAGCGTGTTTTTCGCATACCGTGAGGGCGGGCCTGACTTTCGATGCCCCGTTGCCTTCACAAACCCGGCATATTGCGCGTTCGTCACCTCATAGCGATCAATCAGAAACTGGTCGAGGTAAATTATCCGCTCAGGCTGCTCATCGAACCCGCCCCGGTTGGTCCCGAGCACAAACGGCCCCGCAGGAATTACAACAAGTTCTTCTTCAAGAGGCTCTTCAGCCGAGGCCGGCTCAGGATTAGAGCCCCCCTGATCCTGCTCGACTGGGTGAGGCTCTGCTTCAAACGGGGTGGATACCGTCCCGCGAAGAATCGCAATGATGGGCAGGCTGGCGGCAAACAGCACCACCAGAAGAAAAATGACTTTGAATCGCGTTTCGAGCATGCCGATACAGACTACTTAACGACCACATCGGCCTCGATGTCTTTCGCGCAGCGAAAGCCGACCGTTATGTCATGTCGCCAAGGCTTTGCCTGGAATCGCTTTGATGCACGCACGTTTCGTTTGGTCTCCCGCCAGGATCCGCCACGGATAACACGCTGCTCGCCCTGATCAGGTCCTTTCGGGTCTCGATAGGGAGAGCCTCGGTAAGAATTTTCATCATAGAAGTCCGCGACCCATTCACCGACGTTGCCCGTCATATCGTAGATTCCGTAGGGACTGCGTCCCGACTCGAATGACCCCGGCGGGGCAAGGTAGCGAAACCCATCCTCATTTCCATCGATGTTCGCGTAGCCCACCACAAACTCCTCACCCCAGGCGTAGCGCCGCTTCCCCTCTCCGCGAGCGGCTTTCTCCCACTCCGCTTCCGTCGGTAACCTCTTCCCGGCCCATTTGCAATAGGCCTCCCCGTCATCCCAAGTTACCGCAATTGCGGGATTTTCAGGTTTGAGGAGTTTGGCAGGATCGTCTTCAAATACTTCGATCTTCCGCTTTACTCGCTTCGTCATCTTGAGAAACCGGCCATAGGAGTCCTGCGTGACTTCGTGCTTATCCAGGAAATACGTCTTCAAATACACCTGATGCTCAGGCTTTTCGTCCGGATCGCTATCGTTGTCGCGACTGCCCATGACGAACGGACCCTCGGAGATTTGCACCATTTCCCGACCATCATCCCCGATAAACGTCTTATACATGGAAAAGTCCTGAGCGGCTGCCACTGCAACCGGCTTCGTCTCGGTCGCAATCGACAGCACTTGCTGGCGCATCTGCTTTGCCTTATAGGATTCATAGACCAAGCCGCCAATCATCAAGATAAACGACCCAAACACAAAAATAATCGACCCGATCAGCACACCACGATTTTCCATTGCCTTACTCGCACCTCAGGATTTGGTCACCGCCGAGTGAGTCACGCTTGGCTCACCACTCGCTTCTAACGCCGCGGTCTTTCGCGCCGCCCGTATGTCCAGCAACATCGAAATCTGCACACCGAGAAACCCGCCCATGGCGGCACCAGCCCCGGCCCCGAATGAGATTTTCTCAACACCGGCGGCCAACCAGGCCAATGCTCCTCCCAATACAGTCCCAATCAGGATGCTCACCAGGAATCGACGCCCGCCAAGAAAACCGACTATCGCACCAAGAGCCAGCCCGAGCCCAGCGGTCAGCGGAATGGACGCGGCGTCCATAAACGATCCGATCAGCGCCCCGACCGTACCCATGACCACAATGCCGAACACCATATCGAACAAGGTACCGGCCGACGGTCGGTTCATCGCTGCCATAACCTCCTCATCCCAACCGAGATGCGCCCGCACTTACTTGGCCGGACCCACCGTAACTGCACCGAAATCAATCTCCACGCCGGGACCGGCAAATAACGAAATGCCCCAGGCCTTCTCCGCCGGCTCATGCTTATGAATGCGCTTGAAGTCTTCATAGACATTGACTCGTTCTTCAACCCATTCCCCGACCGGAAGCACTCCGCTCTGCACCACCAGTTCTGAACCGCTGAACATGCCGCCTTCGACAAACGTCCCCACCGGCTTGCTGGCACTCCAGATGTACTTCGTAAATACGGGAATGAACATAAGATCAGTATCCAGTGAGGCATACAGCGCGGCAACCGGCTCCGAATTGCTCGGGGCCTTGTGGAGGCGCCAGCGCCAGGTCAGGACGGGATAGGCCTTCGGATCCCAGTCGATTTTGCGTTTTTTTACACGCTGCCCCGCATCCTTGGCAGCGAGAAATTTCTTGCCCTCTCCAGATTGAATTTTGTACGCGTCCCGCCCCTTCGCCTGACTGCGTTGGTTCTCATGCTGCCAATCGATTGGAAAACCATCTTGATCGGCCGACTGAAAATCTTCCAACACCAACACTCCGGCCTCGGCCGCATGGGCAGGCGTAGCGCCACTCAGAACCGTGCACAATCCCATCAGGCTCAGCACCCCTATCGCACCAACAAACATCCTCATACCCATCGCAACACTCCCTCATGAACCTGCCTAGCCTTCATGCGACGGAGACGGCAGAAAACCTGCCTCCTTCTCCGCGCTTACATCCTCATGCATCACCGGCTGCTGCCCGCGCTGGCACACCCAGAACAGGAAGAAGACCGCCCCCCAAAACAGAACCATGTTGATAGTCACCATTTTTGCGGCAAATCCGAGTGACGGCGTAAAGGCCCAGGGAGACGTATCCGGCATCAACTCATTGACATGCCAGGCCAATCTGCCGGAAGAACGAATGTACCCCATCAACCCCATCACCCACGTGAACGCTGCCGCCAGCCCGAACAGGCCGACCATTCCACGAACCGAGATCTGTCCCCACTGCACCGGACCGTGAATCGTCGCCCCGCGCAACATACGCCGGTTGAGCAGCAATCCCAGGGTGACGACCAGCAGCGTCGTCACCGCCTGCGGACCGGACAACCCCACCCGAAGACTGGCCGGAAGATAAAACCCATAAATCGACAACCCGATGATGTGGGCCGCCCCAAGGCCGAACAGCGCCGCCAGAATAAAATTCCCCGTCCTGGCCCAGGAAATGGTCATCGTCCGGTTCGCTCGTCGATAGTAGATGTAACTCAGCGCAGTGATGCAGATCATCACGTTGACGGCCCCGTTCTTCGACGACATCACCCCGTAATTCCCGATCACCGGATGCTGCGCGCCGCCCATGGCTTTGACTTCCGTGCCGGTCATCAAGAGCGTGTGCGGGGTCAACCAGATAAACAAACACCCAGTCAGCGCCAGCAGGAGATATTGATAGTATGACTGATACCGTTCACCGCCGCGAATGCGTCCCATGCTCTGCCAGAGATAATAATTCACGCCGAGAAAGAGGGCGCCGATCAGAAGCGCCTGCACCACAAAAAGCCAGGTCAGCAAACCGCCCATCATGGTGACGCCCATGCTCTGACTGTACGCATAGACAGAACGCATCAACCAATAGCCGGCAAAGGGCATCGGCAGCAACGCACAGACCGTCACAAACAAAAATACGTAGCCGACCCAATCGTAATAGGCCCGTTCCTCCTGGCTTTTGCCCGAGAAGAACCGGTAACAGGCATAGGCCAGCACTACCGCGCCGCCTGACATGATGTCAGCGAGAAACCGATGGAGGTTCAGCGGATTCCAGAGCGCGGAGCGCAGCAGGTGCCACGGGTTGCCGAGATAGCGTCCCTGCCCGTCCACGCCGGAGGGCGCCATCATAAACGCAGACCAGGAATTGGCCAGCAGGAGTAATGACGTCCCGCACACCACGGCGAGCAGGCCGATCGAAAGATGAACCCATTTCGTGCCCGGCGCCGCCATGCGTTCCCAGCTGTAGTAGTACGCGATGGTGAGGAACGTGGTGCCGACGAACACCAATGCATAGAGCGGCATCATCCCTTTGAACGTGCCCCCCATGTATTGCATGAAACTGGGATACAACGTGATGAACATCGTCAGCATCAGGCTGCCGACCGCTGCGGTGACTGAAAGTGCCAACAGAGCTACCTTCAGCAGGTCCTGGGCCAGACCGTCGTAGCGCAAGGCCATCGCGGGATTTCTGGCGACCAGCCCCAAAAACTCCAACAGCACGCAAAAGACGGGCAGGGCCAACACGAACCCGCCGAAGTAGGTATGCTGCTGGATGATAAACCACATCAGCAACCGGCTATCGAGTGAGCCGACCTGCGGATACTGGTTATCATTGGCCGTCGGCGCGGAAGGGCCGCTGGGAACGCCGAGAGTATGGAAGTAGACATCGCTCGACGGGTCGGCGGCCACAAGAGGCGGCGGACTGAGCAAGATCAGACTGACGGCTGACAGCAGCCCGCACGCAAAGAGGAGGATCAAGGACGGAAGCGAAAGACGTTTGGTCATGACGACACTCTCTGGCTGTTCTTCTCAAAGACAGCCGCAGATTCACTCAAGGCCGAACCGACAATGGCTTCGCGAGACTTGCCGAGAATGCCCATCACGAACGGGCAACGCAGCAGCGCACTGGGCACGCCTCCCGGTTGACGACTTTCAATTTCTCGCCGATATCCCAAGTAGTAGCAATACAACGGCATGATGCCGCCGACGAGGCCGGCGACACCGACAAACAAGGCCATCGAATTCATCGGCTGCTTCAATACGTAGAGGCAGCCTCCGACCAGCACCAGATAGTAGGTTGACGCGAAAGCCAATCCAGGCCACCACCAAAATTTCATCAGTTCACCCCGACGGGTCGCAGCCAGCCTGGATCTGAAGGTCGCTTGATCTCCCTGACCGGCGAAAAATGCCAGGAGACCGAGGGTGCCGGCCGCCATGGTCACGATGCCACCTTGCGCGAATACCGCGAGGTCGCCGCTCACAACAGTCGCCGTTAGCGCTGATAGGGCCATACAACCGAGGACGCCAGCCGTGACCCAGGTCAAGAGCGCCGGATCGAATCGTTGCAGCAGGCTTCGTAATGCCATGCCATCAGGGAAGGTCACCAGCGGTCTCCCGCCGGCTTCAAGCCAGCGAACATAGCCGATTTCAAATGCATCGCGCGCAACGGCTGTGCTAGGAATAATCAACGCCATCATGGCCGGCCCGTCAGGGTGTTTTGCATAGTCGTAGCCCACCAACCACAACAGGGCCAACACCAGTAGAGATAACTGGATCCCGTAGACGAAGCCGATCCAAGCGAGGATCCAACCAATACGCTGCAGTCCATCCGCTGGCACAAGCTGCATGAAAGGCACCGCACGTCCAACTCGATAGGCACACAGCGCCGTCACCAACGACACGAGTCCGCACAACAAGAGCAATGTCAGTGGATTAGCGAGAGAGAATCCCTGCTTGGCCGCCCGGTAGGCCGCAAAGGCCACCAATCCGGGAACAAACATGACGAGACGCTTACGTTTGCGAACCGAATCTTCCGTGACAGCCAGGGTCAAACTCGGAAGCACTCGTAGGGCCAACCGATGCAACATTGTGTCATCCACACGAATCAAGAGAGTCAGGCACGGGAGGAACAACCGGTGACCTCCTGCACACCGCCTCAACGCTTACCACTATGCTCGCTGCGCCGCCATTCCGAAATATCGCGCCTTGACTTCTTCCATCAACGCGACGCTGACCGAACGCTCACCACGATCCACGGCCGTTCGCTCCAGTTCGATACGCGCCATTGCACGAACGGGCGCCGGCACATTCGCGAGGCGCTGCTCGGCGTCAGCATCCCAAGCCACGACATCCCCGGTCTGAGCCTGATCGATCAACTCATAGGTGATGACCCGTTGCCGTCTAGTTCTGGCAAACGCTTCCACCAACTGACGCAACGCCGAAGCGGCATAGGGCGGAACACGATCCAACCGATGCTTGGCATCATCCGACCACATCAACCGATCGACGAGCCCGTCAACCCGTCCCGCCGGCACGTCGATTCCGACCATCCAGCGACAGGATCGGCATTCTGAGCGGACAAACCAGATGGCCTCGCCGTCGCTCGACAGCCGTTCTTCGACACCCTCGGTATGCATCCACCCGCCGCATCCGCACACAAGCATAAGGCGCTCAGCCCTTCATCCCGATTCTGCGTCGCTACCCGATTTTGCCGGGGTACAAAATGTACAACATCGTGTAGGTAAAGGTTCCGGTCAGGAACAAGATGCAGTAGACGATCATCGTGAAACGGCCCAGCGCGCGGTGCCGCTGTCCGCCATCGGGCCAGATACGCTGAATCCCCATTTCCACCGCAAACACAATCGCCACCAGGCTGAGAAACCCGAGATAGACCTCCAACTTGCGCATGGAAAATCCGGCGGACATTACCCGCGTCCCAAACAAGACAACAACCACCGCCAGCAGCGCCGCAAAGATCAGGCTGACCTTCTTCCAGGAGGTCTGGAGGAGTGAGGCGCTGAGCACGCGCGATCCGCTCACGAACTGCTGAGATCGAAACCCCAACACAATCATGTACACGGCCATGACCAGCCCGATGATCACCAGGATGATATGAATCGTAAGCACGGGGATAAAGACATAGTCGTACAAGGCCTGAGACCCACCGAATCCTTCTTTCCCTTCAAACGCCAGCACCCCCAACTGTCGAAACAGATAGTAGGCGGTAAAAAATCCGACCATCGTGATCATGCCGCCCAGCATTAACCAGTGATGGTTGTGTCCGCGATGCTGTTTCGCCTGAAACCACCCGACGATGAAGAGACCCGTGAACAAAGTGGCCATCAACTGGCTCAAATCGGCTCCCATCGTCGCATGGGTCCCGAAGAAACCCGGCTGTCGAAGAAATTCAAACATCGTCTATCCTAACCGGCGTTCGGCCTGATACCTTGCACCACCGCCGTCCGCTCAATTTCCTCAACCGAGACATATCCCCCGTCATGCATCCACTGCATCGCCTCTGCGGTGCGATAACACGCGCCTTGCTCCGTGTTGACAAGGATATGAACGGCAAATGCTGCCGTCCAGGCGGGGCTCGTGCCCGACGCATCAAGGAACCGATCCTTAATGATCAAGCGGCCGCCGGGAGTGAGATGACGGTGAATCTTCTTGACCAACGCGGCATTGGTTGCAAGATCCTGATAATGGAGGATGTCCGACATCAGCACGACGTCATACGGGCCACCGAGGGCATCACGGTTGAAGTCACCGGCCTTCAAATCAATTCGCCCCTCCAGCCCTGCGTCTTTTATGGTTCGTTCAGTCAACGGAAGGGTCGTGGCGAGATCAAACACGGTTGCGGAGAGGGCCGGATATACCTGACAAAAGGCGATCGCATTAGTACCGGCGCCACCGCCAAGATCCAGCATGGTCTTCGCCTCGCCAAGCGCGAGCCGCTTTGCCAGGTCCGGCCCGCTTTGCTGGCCGATCCGGTGCAGGACGGACAGCACATTGGCGCCCAGTGCCGGATCCGTCTCAAACACATGCTGGGTAACTGGAGATCGGCCGGTCCTGATGGCATCTTCCAGCTTGCCCCAATTACCCCACTCAGCATCATGGAGCAGGAGCAAATGACCGACATACTGCGGTCCGTGTTTGACGAGATGAGTCGTAGCCACCGAGGTATTGGCATACACTTCTCCAGTTTTCGTCAACAACCGGATGGCCACTAACGCGTTGAGGAGCAACTCCAGCGCCCGTGCGTCAGCACCGATTTTTTGAGCGGCTTCCGCAGTGCTGCGACCTTGACCGTCAAGCACGGAAAAAACATCTAACTTCACGGCAGTCAAGAGGATTTTCGTCTCCCAGTAGTAGCCCAACTGAAAGACTTCGGCGAGAGACAATTCGCGAGGCACAGATCCCCCACTTAGATAATGCGGTGTTAAAAATAGTCATCTTACCCAGTTCAGAAAGGGAAACGCAAGGCGAGCGGCGGATGGGAAGGACTCTGGAAATCGAGTGGGAATGCGGGTTGTCCGGCGAGAGCATTCGGAGGAGATCACGTTCGAGCTCGCTCCGACAATCTGAAGCTCGTTGCGTAAGATTGCGACTGCAACGCAAACAAAAAAGGGCAGTGGTTCGATGTGAACCACTGCCCTTTCGTCAGCGGACTTTCCCGCTCAATGAGGAAGAACTACTTGATTTCAGCCTTCAAGTTGGCCGTTCCGCCCTCGGCTACTTCGATCTCGAATTCGTTCAGCTTGCCCTTGCCGACGAAAGGATGCCAAACCACCACTTTGTGCTTTCCGGCAGGCACGCCCGGGATCTCGAACGAACCATCATCCTTCACCACCGCGTGGTACGGATTCCACACCGGCAAGAAGAACGACTGCATGAACTCATGCTGGTCGCACTGCAAACGATAGAAGCCCTGCTTTTCGGCGCCGCCACGGAAGGTCACCGGCTTCTCCAACTTGTCACCCTTCTTCGCCAGACCGATGTTGAAACCGGTGGCGGAGCTGGAACCCTTCACGACGAAGCTGTGCGGATTGTGGAGCACGCCCAAGACGGACTTGGGATCATCAGGATCGGCATCCTTGTTCTCAGCGCGGAAGTTCTTATTGTTCACCACGACGCCGCTAAACGGCAAGAATTCGCAGAATTCCGCGGTGACGTCCGTACCCTTGAAACCATCCTGGAACGCCTGATCTTCGATATCGACCACGGACACAATCGCACCCTTCAAACCACCGTCCTTCGCCACTTCAATGGTCTTCAGGAAGCGCTTATCGCCATCCATGAGGCTCTTGTTCGGGTTCTTCGGGCAAAACTTCGGGTTCGGGAACTTGGCGAAGGAAAATTCCTTCTGCTCTGCCTTCCCGGGATAGGTCACTTTCCCGGCGATCGTACCTCCGGCAAACGCGGTGAGGGGCGCAGCCAAAAATGCCGCGGCCGCAACGCCGAATACTGCTTTCATCGCACCCTTCTTCATGTCACTGCCTCCTTGTAATGAACATTAACCGGCCAACTACTTCGTCACCACTCAACCACAAGGGCTGGTGACCAATGCCCCCTGTTGGATCGTTCTCCGCTCATGACGCAGTCATAGATTGACTGCGTTTAGGCCTCTGAACATTTCTCTATACTGGAATCTCACTCGCACTGTCAACTTCTAATCCCCCCTTCCAGATCCCTTATGATTTCGCGTGATTGGGAGAGGACTTCGCGTGACCAATGATGCGTGCAATCGACCCGCCCACCGTCGCTCGCACCGCATCATCCTCGTCATGCAACGCGGCCTTCAACATCGGCAAGACTTCCGCCCCTCCGATCTGCCCAAGGGCGCGAGCGGCAGCGATACGTGGGCGTGGGATGGAATCTTTCAATAGTCCGGCAAGAAACTCGATCGCAGCTTGCGTATTGGCTCCATGCGCTCGCCCAGCCGCCTTTCCTGACGCGGACCGCGTTCCCGGATCATTGTTTTGTGCCAGTTCATACAGTGCCTGGGCGACAGACTCAAAGGGCTCCCCCACCCGCAACAGCGCCGAGACGACGGCAGCCTTGACGACCGGGTTGGGATCCGCCAAGGACTTTCGCAACGCCACCAGCGACTCCTTGACTCCCAATTCACCCAAACTGATCGCTGCTGAAGTTTTGACTGCCGGAATCTTGTCGTCGAGAGCCTTTTCCAACGCGGGGATCCCCTGCACCTTGCCGAGGTCCCCCAATGCTGAGGCGGCCGCTCCTCGCACGGAAGGCTGGGTGTTGGTCATAGCCTCCAGGAGAATCGGGAGTCCCCGCGCATCTTTCAAATCTCCCACCATTCTCAACGCCGTGGCCCGCTCTTCGGGATTCGGTGCCCCGGCTGCCTTTTGTATCGCCTCCCACATCGCCGTCTGGCCCGTGTGATACAGGGCCCCGGCCGCCGCGAGACGCACCGCCGGCTGTTCGTCTTTCAAGGCCTTTTCGAGGAGCGGAATCACGGAGCGATCACCGCTTTTTCCCAGCACTTTGATGACCGTCGCCTTCACCAACCCGGCTTGATCCTCCAGCGCATTGCGCAAGCGTGGCGACCGCCGACCTGCATCAAGCTTTCCCAAGGCCTCGGCGGCCAGCGCGCGCACCAGACCAGACCCATCACTTAATCCATCTTCCAACGCAGGGATTGTTTCGGCGGAATCGACATCCTTCAGCGCCGTATAGGCGGCACCGCGCATTTGCTCGCGCATGTCCTTCACGAGCACATAAATAAACCCGAGCGCGACATCCTTCAATAGAGGCCGATCCTCTTGCTTCAGCTCCTCCTCATGTCGTTCATACTCGACTAATGCGTCCTTGGGCTTGCCGAGAAAAATCAACGATCGAATTTTCAGTCGCCGAGTTTCCGGTTGCCCCCCCTTCTCTTTCGTCACCTGCTCGATCAGATCCAATGCCTCCTGGTATTGCTTCTTGTCGAATGCGGCCTGCACATCCTTCACCGAACTCGCCACGGCGGGAAGCGGCGAGAGACCGATAAGCGGCCCGGACAAGATGGCTGCGGCCAAACACACGTTGACGGTCCGGATCCAGCGCCTCTTATTCTGCAATACCATGAAACCCCTTCCTGATCGTTTCCACGGACGTCATCCTCGTTCCTGCGTTTTCGGTTGTGGAACCCACCGTTGATATCCGGTGGGCTCTTCAAAATAATAGTCCGGTTGAGCAGAAAGCCGAAAGCGGAGATATTCGATCGCCCAATCCCGGTCCTGGCTCACCAATTTCAAGACGACGCCCGTCTCAACATCAACCCATTCATAAAACCGTTCATTCCGGCCATTGTAGTCCACCCGAACTTCGTACAACCTGGTCGCTCGCCCGATGGTGGTGGCATCGCCAATCAACGTCCGGGTTTGTTCTCCCGGCAGTGGTGGCTGAATCGGCAGGATTTCTTCGGGTTTGATAGGAACCGAGAGAATTTGCCGGCGTTGGGCCAGCAGAAACCACGACTCACGTTTATCCAATCGAAGAATTTCTATGCTGGAATAACCCAGTTCGGTCTTGACCGCATATTTGTACTCCAACCGAATGCGATCACTCTTGGCAAACACCTGGGCTTCGAACCGGCGACCCTCCACTCGCTTGACGAGTGACGCGGAGAATTCAATAGCCGGTGTGACTTGTGGCCTGGTGGACTCCTCGCCGAAAACAGGCAGACTCGACAGCAGGCAGAGGCTTATGGAGAGGCACCCTCTCGCAAACCATTGCCGAGCGCCGGCCCAGCCGTGATTAGTGCTGATGCTCCACCAACGGTTGAATCTCCACGGGATGTCCGAGGGATTCAAGCCCAAACCGGGGATTATCCATCACCTTATATGCGGTGCGGTTCCCCTTCGGGGCCGGTAGCGCCACTGTTTCGGTCGTCGCTCCATCCGCAAGGATCGTAATGGTCCGCGTCACTCCAGGCCCTGATTGCGGGTGCCAGACCACCATTTGATACGTGCCCGGCGGGATATTTTCGATCTTAAAGGCCCCCTGGTCGTCCGTCACCGCATAGTAGGGGTTATTGACGGCCATGGCCCAACTTTCCATATAGGCGTGAAACCCGCACTGCATGTAGAACGTCCGCCGCCCCTTATTTAAATAGACGGGCCCGACCAGCGACTTGCCGGGAGCGTGATCGTGTACCGCGTGCATATTCCCGCGCTGATGCTGGTGATTGAGGATCAACGGCGTATTGAACAGAACCCGCGCACCCGCCTCTGGCGAGGTTTCATACCCCTGGATGTCGTGCATCACGGGGTCCATATTCACCACTTCCACCGCGTGCCCATTCCGGACGATGGTCACCCATGGCTGGAACATGCAATCGCGTGCCTCGATCAACGGCACCGACATGTCAAAGGCTTTCCCCGTTTCCACACCTTCGAGCGTGACAATGGCATTCTTGAGACCACCCTCCGAAGTCACAATAAAATCGTGGAGCAATCGCCATCCGTTGCCGTTCGAGATCCGGCCGCAATAGGTCGGATCGGGGAAGGTAATCAGATTGAATCCTTTTGGTTCGGGAATCGCCCCCGCCAGAGTCACGGTGCCATCCAGCGTCCCGCCATGCTGCACCTCGATGACGTCATAGGCCCAGACCGGCGGGACGACCTGACAGAGCCAAGCCAGGATAGCAACTACAAATATGTAACTCCTGCGGGTTCGGTTCAGCATCATGACGTTCCTCGTGAGTGATTCGCGCGCCGTTACGGAACCTGGCGCTGCAAGGTCGGGCGGATATCGACGACCTTCCCAAGAGACTCCGGTCCATAGTGGGGGTTCTGCTCGATTTCGTGCACACTTCGCCGTCCCTTGGGGGCTTCAAAAGTGAAATCAACGGTGGACATGCCCTTCTCCGTTACCATCACCTTCTTTTGCCTCATCGTTCCCAGCCCGGGATGCCAGGCCATGAGCGTGTATTCTCCAGGAGGCACATCGGTGAGCGTGAAGGTTCCACCCTCACCGGTGAGGGCGTAGTAAGGGTTATCGACCGCCAGGCCCCAGCTTTCCATATAGGCATGGAAGCCGCACTGCATGACAAAAATCCGCCGCCCCTTGGTCATATGAATGGCTTCCTTGACCGGCTCTCCCGCCAGATGCTCATGGCTTTCCGCGCTGACGAAACGCTTATGGTGGGGATTCATGGGCAGCGGGGTATTGAACAACACGCGGGGGCCCAACTGAGACGTTTCATAGGCCTGGATGTCGTGCATGACCGGATCCATGTTCATGACCACCACGTCAGAGCCGTCCCGGACAACCGTGACAAACGGCAGAAACCGGCAATCTCGCGCCTCAATGGTGAGGGGCTCGAACTTGAACGGCTTGCCTTTGCTGGCGTCAGTAAGTAGAACGACCACGTCCTTTAACCTGCTGCCTGACGTCACTGAAAACTCATCGAGAATCCGCCAACCCGTGCCGGTCGAGATACGACCGCAGTAGACAGGGTCGGGAAAGGTGATCAGGTTATATCCCTTCGGGGTAGGTTTCCCTCCGGTCATGGTGACCGTTCCCGTAATACTTCCGCCATCGGTGACGGTAATTTCATCGTAAGCCCATGAAGGAGAAATGAAAAAGCTCACAGCGCTGAGCACAGCGAGTCCGACCATTCGCATGTGTCTATCCTCCAGCAAGGAATAGGTTGCCTATTGGATCTCTGCCGACAATCACTTCAGACACATTGCTGATCATACACAATCCCCCTCCTATAACAAAAGGGGGAGCCCTTTCAGGCTCCCCCCTTCTCACCTCACGCGAGATGCAATCAGCCTACTTCGACGCGACAGGAATCGCATGCGCAGCCGGCTGCTCCACTTCAGCACTCTTCGCTCCGGCGCCGGCGCCGGTCAGCGGCAGCAATCTGGTGTCACCGGACGGTAACACCCGCACATATCCCCACTGACCGGACTGCGAGTACGGCAACCGCTGGTTGCTATACACATAGTCTCCGGGCAGCCGGTACATTCCACCCGCAGAGGGGATGAACGCATCGATCGTCTCCGATCCGGAGAACTCGACGACACTGATCTGGTCAGCGCCCCGCATGAATGGTTCAATCGGCCATTCGTGCTTTTCAACGCTGAACATACCGTTCTGCTCATTGCTGACGCCCAACACATGGATACGCACCGGGTCACCGGCATGGGCCTCGACGAGCGGGGTGGCCGGATCTTCCGGTTTGTCCGCCTTGCAAGGCTGGAACACCTTGCCGAGTGAGCAGCCCTGTTCTTCACGGAACTTGTACGGTTCCGACCGGTAATTGACGCCGGTCAAACCCGCCACGTTCTGCACATAGGGCATGAAGCTCGTGCCGATGATGTTGTCTTCATCCTGGAAGAACAACGCTACGTCACGATAATTTGCCCGCATTTCATTGCCCGGTACTGAGCGATCGATGATGACATCCGCCGCCCAGGCATTCTTATTGGACAGATCCGCGCCGGTCTTAGGATCACGATACTTCGATCCCTTCGGCCCGACGACAACAGCCCCGAACAACCCGTTCCGCGGATTGGTCATCACATTGCCCCAATCCCACACCAACGAGGTGGTCTCGCCGTTAAACGGATCCGCATAGTACGTGTACTCACGCTCGCCTCCCGGTGCCACCGTCTGGTCGCCAGGATTGTTCCCCACGTTCGCGCCCATGGAATCCTTCGGGTCGAAGGCCAGGCCGATTGCAGAGAAGGAGGCTTTGCTGTCCTTCATCTTGTTCTTCAAATGCACTTTGACACAATCGCCGCTATTCACACGCAGCGTCAGCGGCATTGGATGCGCGCCGGCGGCGACCTTCGCGGTGTCCTCCTCCAATGCGTAGATCTTGGCTTCGGCATTGGTCATGAGAATCCGTCGTTCAAAGTCCACTTCGATGGATTCCGGTGCCTTGGCATTGAACTTCATGCCGGCATAGTCCATCGCGACCACATTGAACTGCTTCACAGGAGCATCTGCCGGGCATACCGGCAACGGCTTTGGAATTTCGCCCTTGATGGAGAAGCCCGCGGGCAACTTCTTCAAATCCCCCTGTTCCTTATCCAGAACCCGGATGATTCCCCAGCCGCCTTCGGAAAACTTCGAAGACCGGCCGTTGAAATGGATGTAGTCACCAGCCTGATGCCGGGATCCACCCGCTTCCGGAACCACGAGGTCATACCGCTCTGCGATACCGATATGAATCGAATTCTTCCGGTTCGCATCCGAAGCATACCGCTCAGTCCAGAACGTGTGGCCGGACAGGGTCCAGACCATCGACTCGTTCATGAGGGTGTGCAACAGACGGAACACCATCGTGTCACCGACATAGGCACGCAAGGTGGGCGTATAGGGATCGCCGTGCACCTGGCTGCTGAAAATCTGTGACGCATCAGGATTGGTTGCCAATCGCTGTGCGACCGGCGCCGCCCGGAAGTTCAGTCCGCTGCCGGTGGTGTGCGTGCCACCATTCAGGAACGGCATCGGCGTCATGTAGATTTTCTCGGGCATCATGAAGGAGACGGTCTTTCCTGCCTCGAGGGCCACTTCAATCGGCTGCCCGGGAGGATTGCCCGCGGTCACGATGTTGACGGTATGCGGCACGGTGTCGTGCACTTGCACCATCAATTCACGGAAGCTGTTATTCACGCCATGCCCGACAGGCTCATTGGTGTGAATGTCCGCAATCGGTCCGCTGCGGATCAATTTTCCGGTCTTCGGGTCATGATAAGTGGATCCGACCGGCTCGGCAATGAAGGTGCCGAAGCCGCCGTGCGGCCAGGTGGTCGCACCGAATGCGTGGTCGTGCCAGAACACGGTCCCCACGTCCGCATCGACCCAGAACCGCTGACGCACGAACTCGACCGTGACAATGTCATTGGCCGGGTGATCGTTCTTCAGCCCTTTGGCCAACGTAATCGTATTGCCGTTGATGGCCTTGATACGAGAGATTTCATTGCCCTTTACATTGTCGGCACCCACGAGAAGCAAGGTCCCGACGTGGAACTGTTTCGCATGCTTCACAGTGATCGTGTTCGCGCCTTTTTTAGCGGCGGCGGTCACGACCGTGTTCATCGGAACCGGCAATCCCTTGGCATTCTTTTTCTCAAGCATCGTGAACGGACGCACCGACTGTTCGTACGAGAAGCCGGTGATCACGCCGTCTGACGCCTGGTTGTCGAATTGCAGGAAGTGCCAGTGGGTGTTGATCTTCGACGACTGGAAGTTCGTGTAGTCGTCGTCATCCCACTCGCTGGTCAAGGTCCAGTCCACGCAATCGTAGATGTTGCCGCGAACGACCAGCGGGTACTTCAAATCATCGTTCTTCCGGATCTCAGCTTCCTCTTCATGCAAGACATAGATCAAGCCGTTCGGATCAACGACCGGCGGCTCTTTCCCCGTCTTCTTGGCGATGGTGATCGGGAGCTTGATGAAGTGGACATTGTAGTGTTTCCGTCCGGCGTTCTCCGGGCAGAGACTCCAATTGCCGTTCTCACCAGGCAATGCCTGATCGACACTTTCTTCGCCATTCGCATCCCGGCGGATCATCTCCAACCAGGGTGCGCCCACATGGTTCGGCGAGAACATGACACGCCGTCCGAAATGCGGGGTGAGGTGAGGCCACGCGACTTTGCCGGTCAGCGGCTCGAACGTGATCGGATGCCGCTTGCCCGGGTGAGTCGATTTATATTTCGGATTATCGATGGCGCTCTCGGGCTCGCTCAACGCACGGGTGCCTTCCCAGGCCCAATCCAGCACCGTGGCATCGTAGGAAACCGTCTGCCCCTTCTCGTCGTTCTTGTGTCCCGGCTTGCCCATCGTCGGGAGCTGCATCTCAACCCAATCCTTGATCGTGACCACGGCTGGATTGGACTTCCAATCGCTCTTTCCTTTTTCGACGATCTTGAAGGACTTGCCGAACCAATCGACCGTCTGACCGACTAACTTGTCCGAGGTAATCGGGAACTTAATGCGACCTTTCCGGTCAGGCAACTCACGCAGATCCGGCATGACGTCATTACGCATGTCGCCTTGCTGAAGCGTATTGTATACCCGCCAGTATCCCCACATACCCGCCACATAATGGTGCGCGACGTGGCAATGGAAGAGGAAGTCGCCGGCCAACTGCTGGCACAGACCGGATCCGCACTCGGTCTCCAGATCCAAGGCCTCCGACGGCCCGATTACTTCGACGTCGACACGATCCGTCTTGGCGCGAATGACCGGATACTTGACCGGACCGTTTGCAGCGGTCGTCCACAAATTCATGTCATCGATGGCGCGCGGGCTGCGCGGCCACCGGATGGTGCCGCCATGGGGATGGTGGCTATGGAACACTTCGGATCCGCCATGGACCAACCGGAACTTCGCCGGGTCGCCCATGTAGGAACGAGGAATCGTGGGAGACGGATCGCCGAAGGTATAGGAGCTATACCCCATCGACTCATCTTCGAAGCCGAAGTACTCGTGCTGCACATGCATGTTGTTGATGCCGAACGGTTCGCTGCGATAGTTGATCGCGCGGCCACCGGGACGGTAGGCGTCGGTCAGCGGATCGCGCTGAGGGAGGAAGTCGCCCTTTTTGTTGACGGGGCGGAACGCTTCGTCGCCGACTTCGTGATAGTACAACACGAACTCACGGAAGTCCGGACCGGTCCCGTTCTTGATGATGACCTGCCAGCCGCTCGGGGCAGGCGTCGCATCACCGGTTCCCAAGGCCTCCAGATACTCGGACCCGCGCGGTTCCACCACAAACGACCCGAAGAGACCCATCACGGTCAATTCGCGGTCGTTGGCGAACGTGTGGAACTGGCGCACACCCTCCTGCGTGCTCGGGTGGATGTACCACTCGAACTCGCCGCTCTTCTCCTTCGCGACGATCGTATCGGAGTTCGTCGTGGCCGCCGCGGCACCGGTCGCGCTCACGACCATGCTGGAACCATGGATATGAAGGCTGACGTCTTCGCCGCCTTCCAACTTGTTGGTCAACTTGATCTTGACGCAATCGCCCTGGTTGCCGCGAATCGTCAGCGGCTGAATCCACTGCGCCTGGACACCGGGAATCACCGCGCCGGGATCGAACCCTTCCTTCTCGCGCGCCTCCCGATTCTTCGTCTCCTCCGCCCGCACCTTGTCGAGGTTTTCATCCAGCGTGTACATGTAGCCGGGATAAAAATCGAGCCACTGATTAAGGGTGATCTCGACGTTGATCGCCGACACATTGTATTGCTTGACCGGAGCGGTGGCCGGGCACTTTCCGCCGCCCGACAATGTCACTGGCTCCACTCGCGGGTCGGACATCAAAAGAAGGTCCTGACCGCCTGCCCCATACTGGTGCATCATGGTCTGGGTATTGAACATACCCGTATTGACCGCTTGCGCCTGCGGATCATTGGTCAAATGCTCCATGATCCGTTGGTGCTGCTGCTCGACCATCGCAGACCGCTCCGGCTTTCCAGCCATCGCATCTTCGACAATCGTCTGCCCCTTCAACTTCTCCGCCCACGACGGAAGCTGATGGGACATTGCTGTTTGTTGGGGTACCGCATGGTCCGCATGCAGCTGAGATTCAGCCGATGCGGTTAGCGGCAGACACACAAGCGCACCACCAGCGATGACGCTGATGGCGCGCGATGTGACACGAGCGAACCAATGACAATCCATGGACCGGCCTCCTTGGATAGAGTTTGGAAAAAAACTGATGAAAATTTCGAGCGCTTACGAACTAGAACATGACAACCTCGGTAATAGAGATACGCGTTCTGGTTGTAATCCTGCGGTATCACGCACGCAGGCGACTCCTTTAGAAAACAAGTGCCGGAGATTACTGAACTCGTCCGGCTCTGTCAACCCCCTTGCGTCTCTCTCCTCCGCATCCCGCATCGTGTACGACTGATCTCTGCGCTTCGCATGCCTTAACCGCTGGGCCACCTGCCGAGAAACCCACCCACCGCTCCATTGTCTCTCTTCCGCTACTTGAGGCATAATGTCGCATGATCTTGAAACGCTGGCTTGTCGGCCTGCCACTCAAGACGAAGGAAGCCGCTCACGAACGCCTTTCTAAGCGACTCGCCCTAGCCGTCTTTTCCTCCGACGCCCTGTCCTCGGTGGCCTACGCCACAGAGGAGATTCTGCTCGTCCTCACCCTGGCCGGCACGGCCATGGTGGGCTACTCCATTCCGCTGAGCCTCTCGATCATCGGCCTGCTGATCATCCTGACCATGTCTTACCGGCAGATCATTTTTGAATATCCGGAAGGCGGCGGCGCCTATATCGTCGGCAAATCGAACCTCGGAGAATGGCCGGGCCTGGTTGCGGCGGCCGCGCTGATGATTGACTATGTTTTAACGGTCGCCGTCAGCGTCGCGGCCGGAATTGCTGCGCTCACCTCTGCCTTTCCTGACCTTCTGGCCCATAGGGAAGCCCTCTGCGTCGCCGCCATTCTTCTTGTCACTGTCGTCAACCTACGCGGCGTCCGGGAGTCGGGACAGTTTTTCGCCGTACCAACCTACATTTTCATCGGCACCCTCACCGCCATGCTCGGCGTTGGGGCCATTCAGATCCTGCTCGGCCATGCGACAAGAATCGAGCCGCCGCCCAGCATCGCCCCGGCAGAGCCTTTAACGCTGTTCCTCCTCCTCCGCGCCTTTTCTTCCGGCTGTACGGCCCTGACAGGCGTCGAAGTTATTTCGAACGGCGTGTCCGCGTTCAAAAAACCTGAGCCCAAAAACGCCGCCTTCACCATGATCGGCATGGCGGTGATCCTCGGCGCCCTCTTCATCGGGATCAGTGCCATGGCCTATTACTTCGGCATCGTGCCCAAACACGATGAAACCGTCGTCTCTCAGATCGCTCGCGCCACCTTCGGAACAGGCCTGCTGTATTTCCTCGTGCAGGCCTCGACCATGACCATTTTGATCCTCGCCGCCAATAGCAGCTTCAACGGGTTCCCTCGGCTCGCCTCGATTCTGGCTCGCGACAGCTACATGCCGCATCAAATGTCGATGATGGGCGACCGGCTGGTCTTCTCAAACGGCGTCATCATTCTCGGCGTGTTTTCCTGTCTGCTGATCATTCTGTTCAACGGTGACACCCATGCGCTCATTCCGCTCTACGCCGTCGGCGTGTTCCTCTCCTTCACGATCTCGCAAGCCGGGATGGTGAAACGCTGGCTCGTCAAAAAAGGACCGCATTGGGAAAAGAAACTGCTGGTCAACGGCATCGGCGCCGTCACGACCGCCATTGCCACGCTGATTATCGCCAGCACCAAGTTCGCCCATGGCGCGTGGATCGTCATTGTGCTCATCCCGATGCTGATTATGTTTTTCCGCGCGATTCGCTCTCACTACAAAGCCGTCTCGGAGCAGGTCGCGCTGTCACGGGGACACCGCCCGCCCATGCCCCGGCGCAATATCGTGGTGTTGCCGATCGGCGGGGTCAATCGCGCCGTCATTCGGGCGGTGGACTATGCGCGGAGTCGCTCGGGAGATATCCGAGCCGTCCTGGTCGATGTCGATCCGGAAGAGACCGCCCGGGTGGAAATTCAATGGGCCCAGTGGGGATGCGGCGTCCCCCTCACGGTGCTGCCTTCTCCCTACCGGTCGGTGTTAAGTTCCCTGCTGGACTACCTCGAACAGGTCTTGCAGAAAGACCAGGAATGTTGGGTCACCGTGGTGATCCCGGAAATTCTCCCCGCCCGATGGTGGCAAAACATTCTGCACAATCAACGGGCCTTTATGTTGAAGGGCGCCCTCCTGTTCAAAGATCGCGTGATCCTGACCGACGTTCCCTATCACCTGACGAGGTAGCCATCATGCGTGAAACGTCGCACGTGAAATGCCATATATGGGTTCGGCGTGCCTGCCTCTGTCTGCTGGCTGTCAGCAGCACGTTGTGGAGCCAGCAGGCCTTGGCCTTCAAGATCGTGGCGCCAGCCAATGGCGCAACCCTGACTTCCGGCCAGCCCACGACCGCCGAGGTCGAAGCCGGCAGGGAGGCCGGACTCGTCGAGGTACGGTACTACTGGTATCCCGAACAGACTGAAGCCCTGGTCGAGCAAGGCGAAGAGCGCGTGGGCAAGACTTCGCAGGGCAGCATGGCGACTGAAAAGTATTGGCAGAAAGACAGCATTACCGGGGCGCCCGTCGTAGCTCTGCCGGCGCTGACCTCAACCGTCGACCGCGTCCCACCCTACGGAGGTCCGTTGCCGGTTCCCCCCGACGCCATCGGCCGCATGCGACTGCTGGCCATCGCCGACATTTCCCAGGGTCGCCTGGGACGCAAGACCGTGTTCGATGAAGTCTTTGTGACCGTCCAACCGGCCGCCGATCTCCTTTCCATCGACTTTGAAACGGAGAAACCATTGCAACTCGGACGGACCGGACAATCCTCCGCCTACGGCCACGTCGATTCGCTCGGCAAAATCTTCGAACTTCCCGTGGTCGGCGAATTTGCGGACGGTATCAGCCGCCCCCTCTCGTCGCCCGGCACCGGCACCGTGTATACCTCCGGCGACGACCACATCCTCAAGGTACTGCCCGACGGCCTGTTGCAGATCGTGGGGATCGGCAAAACCACGCTCACAGTGACCAATCGCGGTAAACAGGCCACACTCGATGTACGCGTGGAGGTCAATCCCGAGGCGAACGAACCGCCGATTGCCGATGCCGGCGCCGCCAAAACGGTCAAGGCCGGCACGAAGGTGCGATTGAGCGGACTCCGGAGTCGCGACCCTGAAGGTGAAGCTCTGTTCTATGCTTGGGGGCAGGTCCGCGGCAGCAAAGTCGCCATGCTCGACGTGAACATGCCCGAACCGTCGTTTACCGCGCCCTATGTTTCGGAAACCCGTACGTTTCGCTTCAAGTTGCGTGTGACCGATAAGAAGGGCGCGGACAGTGTGCCGGCGTATGTGGATGTGACCGTCGAACCGTAGAGGCTGCTGAAAAAGGCCCCCAGCCGCGTTCTCAGTCGTGCGGCTCCCTGCGACGTACCCTCTCGGATACGCCTCAGTCTCCCCACTCCTTGCGGCCTTGCTGGATGACCTTTTTGAGCCGCCTCTAGAAAAGACGTCGCGGCGCCATGCTCTCACGCCCGATCCCCTAAGCCTTCAGTTCACGCCTTCCCTCGTATCTTCAGGGATACGTCCGTATCTTCGGAGATACAGACCGTGTAGCCACCCCGATGAATGTATCACTGCCGCCATCACCATCCGGCGCGCCACATGTCTCTCTGCCTGGAACTGACGTTCACCCAATGCCCTTGTGCTAGTATCTACCTGGTCTAGCTGAACACCGTCTCCTACCGCCAACCATGGAGGGCCTATGGCACTGATTCAACAGGATCTCGTTCCAGGCAGTGGCGATCAGCTTCTCACCTTCGATACCGATACCAATTTGCAGTGGTTGAGTCTCACGGTGACGGCCGGGCGATCGTACCAGGAAATCATCGGCGGGTTCGGCACATTCACAACGACGCACGGTTTTCAGTATGCCGACGGCACGCAGATCGGCGAGTTATGCGGGCATGCGGGTATCACGAAAGGATTGACGGAACCGGCTCTCATACCCTCCCCGAACGACGCAAAAAATCACCAGGGAATTCAGACACTCCAGGACCTCATGAACGGCAAGACGTTCCATGCAGGAACCTCCGTGCTCAACACTCGCGGGATTATGAAGCCGCCGGCGCCGCCACCGGACGTTCCGACCAGAATTCTCGGCACCCTCCGTCTCTTTCTCAGCCTATTGAACATCACCGGTTCGCACGCGGAAAGCGAGGGGCCGACGGCCAGTCCGCAAATCGGTGATCCGGAGATCGGTTCGTACCTGGTACGGATCCGGCCTGCGCCTAAAGCGGGGAGAAAGCGGCCGGTGAGGCGGGCGGCTCAGAAGAAGGCACCGGCACCGAAGGGACGAAAGGCCGGCAACAGGCGATAGACCAACGTCGCCAACGCAGCGGGCCCCGGCTTCGATCGAAGCCGGGGCCCGTTCTCGTTCTGCACACTCTGCATCCGACAACGAAATCGGCTACATCAGGCTCAACGTCTCTCGCGCATGGGCCAGTTCGGCCCGATGACGCCGCAGCGCGGGACCGAATGACGACCGGCTTATCTCCTGCTCATACACCTGCATCCCTCGTTCGATGTGCGCCAGTGCATCGGTCAATTGTTCCACAAGCTGCTTCCCTCCTCCTGTAAGCCATTTTAAGTGGCCGCCTGCGTAGTCGAGATCCTTGAGCGAGTATCGAACCGAATCAATTTCTTCAAGGCAACGGTATCGGGCACGGTCAAGATCGCGCCGGTTGAGGCCGGCTTTTTTCCAGCCTGCCTTACCTGTCCGGCCAGCCCCCCAGGCCACCAGGCGCTCGAACAGTATGGCGCCCATGGTGAAGGTGAACGTCGCGTGCAGGATGCCTCGCAGCGGCCGCAGACTACGCCGCCAGGGCGAATAGAAGATTTCTTGATTGTGATCGTGTTGATACATCACATCTTTGCGCAGGAGCAGATTGAGATGATGATGGCTGTTTTCATGAATCAGGTCGTCGATCAGGTCAAGTTGGTCACGTTCAAAGCAATTGATGGCGGACAGACCTGGGCGATGCCGATAGCTGAAGCTGACGATGCCGGTGGCTTTCAGCGGCACGATTCGCGAGGTCAGCAGCGCCAGCAACCGATCGCCTTCGGGCCAGGCCGATACAATGGCAGACAGCGCCCGTCGCATACGCGTCGCCACCTCCGGCCTCGTCGGCCGCACGGCTATCGGCGTCTTATCCTTCCCATAAACCAGTGTCGGCCCAAGGACGAGTGCTCCGTATCGGCTTTTACGAAGCGGCAACGGGTCGAGACGACGCCAATGCCACCGCTCCTGACTGCCACACTTCATCATGGGATAGGCGCGATCGCCGACCAACAGCTCGATCCCGGACGCCTTAATCAGCAACTCCGCCTGCCCGCTCGCGCGCTTCAGCGCGGTGCGCACCGCCCCGGTCGCCTCGTAGAAGACACCCGTCGTGCCGACCGCACAGCCCCAGGGCAATTCGACCCGTTCAACATTTGCATTCAAATCCCACGGCACCACCCAGGCGCCCCGGCCCTGTTGCGCCACCCAGGCGCAGGCCAGCCACGGGGCAAGACATACGGACTCCTGCGTGATTTCCCGGGCCAACCGATGGCAGAGCGCTGTCAACCGCGAGAGGAGCAGCCGCGGTTCCGGCATGGCATTGGGAAAAATCTCATCGGCATAGCCGTGCTCATAAAACTTTTCTCTAAACTCGGCCCGCAGCTGTTCGGCAATGGCCCGACGGGACCGCTCCTGCCGCACTTGAATCACAATATCGACGAAGTACAGCAGGTCGTTCAGCGACTCGATCCACCCCACCACTCTCCAACTGCTATAGTCGTCCTGCGTGAACGACCGGCCGAGGACCAGAAACCACTCAATCGGCACATCGAACGTGCCGGTGGCATCCGCGTAATTCCGTTCGAAATCCCGGCACACATCCTTGAGCAAGCCGCGCATCGAACGCTGGAATTCGTCCATGAGCCGTTCAAGCATCCGCGTATCGAGTAATGTCATCGCCCACGGCCTTTCTGAGCCACGTGTAATGCCGCGCGCACTTTACGCGAGTGCTCGAGCGCTGACAAGACAGCGGGCTGACAAGCGACCACGAGACTATGTCATCGTATGTCATCGATAGTGCGGTGATTGGGGACCGCGGAAATGGAGCAGTTCAAGAAGAAACGCACGCCCCGAGAGGGCTGATTTGCGGAGAGCCGCACGGGCAAACATCCCCGCGAAGCCGGTGCCGGTTTCGCGGGGCGCGATTTACGCCGTGAGCTTAATCAGGTCGAAGAGGAACGGCTTCTCCGGGGCTGACGCTGGGACCGGATGGAGATGGGAATTCTGTACCATTCGGTGCCGCTGAATCAGTGTATCCACCACATTGCCGCAACTCAGGCACCGGTGCCCGCGCAACCGCATGGGATGATAACTTTCTTGAAGATCGACTAAGTCGTCCACCACCATCAACCCTTCACATCGCGTGCACGTCATGAGTCGCCTCCCTTCGGACAGTCTGTGAATCCCCGTCGAGCCGGAACGATCTGATGCCCATCAGCACAACTCAACAACCATCTGAGGTGGAGAGAAGCAATGTGGATGCCACCGACTCGCCGGTGCCGTTTCATTCACAAGCCGGAACATGCGATAACGCCAAAACCGATCTTCTCGCGGCAAATTGACCCGGTTGTGACCGAATTGGTCTCATGGGACAAAAATGGGTAGAATCGGTTAACTTGGCTGAAACCCTCTCTATCCCAGCCCACCCGGCCAAACGACCGGTCGAATCGATTGTCGCAGGATTTGGATGGCATACAGAAAATGGCTCTTACTGCGACAGAAATTGGTTCCATTGTTCAAGAACTGGCACCGGCCCTGACCGAAGGCTGGATTCAGAAAATCTCCCAACCGCTCTCCGATACCCTCATCCTTGAAGTTCGTGTCCCCGGACATACTCGTCGCCTACTCTGTTCCCTGCGGGACGGAACGGCGCGTATCCATCTGGTTCGCGAAAACCTACCCAATCCGCCGGCGCCCCCCTCCTTCTGCCAGCTGCTCCGGGCTCGAGTTCAGGGCGCGCGCATCGATGGCATTCACCACGTGCCAGGCGACCGGATCGTTCGCCTGGACCTCACCAGCCGGGATGGGCCGGTATCCCTGGTCGCAGAACTGTTCGGCCGCAATGCGGATCTGCTTCTTCTCCACGGAGAAGCCCGCGTGGTCTCCACGCTTCGGCACAATAAAGACCGTCTAGGGCAGGCCTACCAGGCTCCGACCGCTGCGCCGTCTCGACCCTCACCCCACGAGAGAGCCGCTCCGGAATTTGGGAGTCATGCTACGACCGACCAGGATCCTTTTCCACTTTCTTCCAGACTGGAAGTCCTCTATCGAGAGCGCGAAGCAGAATTGTCGCACCAGACTCAGGTCCGGGGACGGGAATCGGGGTTGCGGAAGCATCTCAAAAAGCTCCTGCGCCGCATGGCCGCGCTTCGTCGAGACCTCGAACAGGCCGAACGATACGAGCCCTACGCACGATACGGCGAATTGTTGAAGGCGAATCTAGGCCTACTCAAGAAAGGACAGACCACCATTTCGGTCGTGGACTATTACGACGAGCGTCTCCCAGAGCTGACCATTCCGCTCGATTCCACCAAGGGACCGCAAGCCAATATGGATGCCTATTTTTCCAAGTATCGGAAGTTCGTGTCGGCCCAGCGGGAAGTTTCTCCGCGCCTGGCCGCGATTGAAACGGAGATTCAACAGATTCAGGCTGAGCTGGAGACGATCAAGCAAGGAACTTGGCAGGCACCGGGTACAGAAGGACACCTTGAACCACGAGTGACGTCGGTTGCCCGCGGAAGCCGCACCATGGGCAAAGAACGTCGCGGACCGTTTCGGCGCTTTATCTCCACCGACGGCCATCCGATCTTTGTCGGACGCAATGCCCGCGAAAACGACCAACTCACCTTCGGCCTCGCCAAGAGCGAGGACCTCTGGCTCCACGCGCGCGGCACACCGGGATCACATGTCGTCGTACGGTTGGAAAAGGGGACGGAACCGCCTCTCGAAACGATACGGGAAGCAGCCACGCTGGCTCTGCTCTATAGCGACCTTAAAAAAAGTGGACAGGGTGACGTGATCTACACCCGGCGCAAGTGGGTTAAGAAAGCCAAGGGACAGGCACCGGGTGCCGTGACCGTCACTCAGGAAAAGTCCATCTACGTCGCGCTCGACAAACCGCGCTTGGAGGCACTCAAATTGCGCAGCGCAGACTCGCACCCCTGACGGCTCCAACCTCCCTCTCTTGCCTTTCCCTCAATGATCGCAACGTGCTACAGTGCCCACATATGGGCACGCCAGGTACACGCGATGGTTTCCGCATTCTGAGCGCCCTGCTCCAGGCAAAAACGCTCCGCCAGTTTGACGAACGGCTTCAGCAAGAGCTCACGCCTCTCCTGGGCTGCGACATCATCGGCCTCTACCTATATAGTGAAACTACCGCCGCCTTTTCGCCTGTTTCAGAAAGTTTTCGCGACCCGGCCTCTCCCGCCTACCCGATCGCACAATTGCCCGCTGACGGGACCATCAAGGAAGCGGTGGTTCGTGCCGGGCAAGCCATTTTGACTAGGGATCTCAGCCGTTCACCCTGGACGGAGGCTCACGCGGTGGCGCCCCATCTCAGCCGGAAAACGTCCGTACTGGTCTCTCCGATCAGAATGCCTTCTGAATCCAAGACCGGCGCGACAGCCAAGACTCTGGCCGTCATCGCGGCCGTATCGCCTGGAAAACAGGATGCCTTTTCCGAGGAGGACCGGATATTTCTCGACGTCCTCGGCCAACACATCGCACCGGTGCTGACCGCCGTGCTCGCGGCCGAAGAACGCGACACACTGGTTGCCATCAATAGCCGGGTCGTGCTCGGCACCATCACGCTCGACAACCTGATCCATTCGATTCAGCCGATTCTCCGTGAGGTCATTCACCACGACGTGACCGGCCTCGTGCGATTTGTCGGCGAACTCCACAATCGCTGGTTTGACATCGTGGCTTGCGAGGGTGTCGCCATCGACCAGGAGGCACTGCGACAATTTCCGTTCGAGCAGATGGCGGCCGCCGAAATCCTGACCACCGGCAAACCCCTCCTCCTCACCGGACACAACCAGGAGCGGTTTGCGGAACATCGCTACTTCGAATCACTCGGCGTCTTCTCCGCCATGCTCTGCCCGCTCCTTGTCCATGGAAGGCCCTATGGCTTCCTGGCGATCGGGAGCAAGCGCCGAAACGCCTTCTCCGAACGTGACCTGGCCCTGGTGGAACAAATTGGCTTTCACCTCTCCCATGCCATTACCAATCTCTCGGCCTATGACCAGATCCGTCAACTCAAGGATCAATTGGAACAGGAAAACGTCTACCTGCGTGAAGAAATGGGCGCGTCACTGGACCTGAAAAGCCTCGTGGGCGACAGCCCCGCGCTGCAGAAATCGCTCAGGGCGATCGAGATGGTCGCGCCCACCGATTCCACGGTGCTGATTACCGGGGAGGCCTGAACCGGCAAGGAACTGGTAGCGCAAGCCATTCATCGACTCTCGCCGCGTCAGCACAAGGCGCTGATTACCGTGAACTGCGCCGCGCTTCCGCCCACGCTCATTGAATCCGAACTCTTCGGGCATGAAAAGGGCGCGTTCACCAGTGCGACTTCCCGCAAACTTGGGCGGTTCGAACTGGCTCACGGCGGCACGATTTTCCTGGACGAAGTAGGAGAACTCCCGATTGATGTCCAAATGAAACTGCTGCGTGTGCTCGAAGCGCAGGAGTTCAACCGAATCGGTGGAAGCCAGACCATCCGTGTCGACGTGCGCGTGTTGGCAGCTACGAACGTGGACCTCGAACAAGCGATCAAACGCGGCGGGTTTCGGGCCGATCTGTTCTACCGCCTTAACGTATTCCCCCTTCGCCTCCCGACGTTACGGGAACGCCGCGAAGATATCCCCCTGCTGGCGAGGCACTTTGCCAAGAAATACAGCCTCCGCCATCGAAAGCCGGTGACCCGCATCAACAGCGCGGCGCTCAAAGCCCTGTCGGCATACGACTGGCCGGGAAATGTCCGGGAACTCGAGCATCTCATCGAACGCGCGGTCATCGTAAGCCGGGGATCCATTCTGAGGGTCGACGAACTCGATGGACTGGGGGGGCCAGACAATGAGCGGGCCTCCGTGCCACGCACGTTGGCAGAAGCCGAGCGCGCGCACATCATGGAAACGCTGGTCCGAACCAATTGGATCCTGGCGGGTAGGCAGGGCGCCGCCGAAAAACTGGGCATGAAACGGTCGACCCTGCAGCACCGTATGAAAAAACTGGATATCAGCCGCCCCCCGCGATAGGCATCCCAAGTGCCCATATGTGGGCATATCCACCTGGAACTGCCAATATCTCGGCAAATTCTCTGGTGCACTCTTTTCCACCGGCTCACCGCATCCTGTTTTTTCTCGCAAGATATCAATTAGTTGCTGCATATCATCCCGCTCATCTTCGTCCTTGGCATCATCCCTGCTCAAAAGATCCTACATGAAATACGGTACTCCGATTCCGACTCCCCAGGTCGTCAGTGACGAGATCCAGGCCTATGTCGCCGAACGGCAGAGTGAACTGCTTGCATCGGGCGACGCGAGTCGAGATGGCCGCCGCTTCTCTTGGTGCGGGGACATTCTAGACTTCCTCACGGAGGGACTCGCCGAACGATTGGCCGCCAGAGGCATTACATTTACGAATACATTTCCCGGCCCCTTGCGCCTGATGGATGAAGATCAGCAGCCCAACGGCCAACATGTGCGGCGCTTTTGGACGGTCGCCCTGCACCATGGCTGCCCCATCGCCAGAATCTGCACCCTCTTCTTCCACCGACATGATCAGGTGAATCTTCCTCGGACACCGCTCGTCATAGCCTATGCCCCGAACAGTCCGGCAGGTGAGGACGGCGAATGAACTACGTCGCGCTCAGAATGCTCTTCGGCGATCGCGCCAAGTACCTCATGCTGCTCTGCGGGCTGACCTTTGCGGTCATGCTGATCGTGCAACAGGGCTCGATCTTCTGGGGCCTCATGATCTGGTCTCAGTCGAGCATCAGCAATCTCAACGTGCCGATTTGGGTGACTGACCCCGGCATTGCGCAAGTCGATGAAGTCAAACCGATCGCCGACACCACGGTCGATCGTGTCCGCAGCATCCCCGGCGTGGAATGGGCCGTCCCGCTCTATAAAGGACTGTTGCGGGCCAGGCTCAAAAATGGAGAGTACCACCAGATCACCCTGACGGGATTGGATGCCTCTACCCTGATCGGCCGCCCCACCGAGGTGCTGGACGGGCGATTCGAAGACCTGCGCCAACCGGACGCCGTGGCACTCGATCAGTGGGCTGTCGAACGCATGGGCGGACCAACGGTCATGAAAGTCGGCACCGTATTCGAGCTCAACGACAAACTGGCCCGCGTCGTCGCCATTGCCAAGACGCAAAAAACATTCACGAACATTCCGGTCGTGTACACCACCTACGAGCGCGCGTTGCGATATGTGCCCCGTGAGCGGCGCACCCTGTCCTACGTGCTCGCCAAAGCCAAAGACGGTGACCCCATCGGCGAGGTCATCCGGCGCATCCGCGAGCAAACGGGATTGGGCGCGTTTACCGCCGACGCCTTCGGATGGAAAACCATCGGCTGGGTGCTCAAAAACACCGGCATCGGTATCAATTTCGGCACCACCATTTTCTTAGGCTTCGTGGTCGGCATGGCCATCGCAGGGCAGACGTTTTATCTCTTCACGGTGGAGAACCTGCGACAGTTCGGCGCCCTGAAAGCCATGGGCGCCTCCACCGCCACTCTGGCGCGGATGATTCTGCTGCAAGCCTTCACCGTAGGCATCACCGGGTACGGGATAGGGATCGGACTCGCTACTGTCTTCGGCCTGCTGACCGCGCAAGAAGGCCAACTGCCGTTCCTCGAAACCTGGCCGCTGCTCCTTCTGGTCTTTGTCGCCCTCCTCATGATTTGTTCCTTGTCTGCCTTGATCAGCATTATCAAACTAGCCCGGCTTGAACCGGCGATTGTCTTTCGATGATGTCTATAAACGGTCCTTCACAGACTCAGAAGCCATCACCCGCACACCACGAGGCCTCCGTCGCGGTGCAGGTGCGGGGACTCGTGAAGTCCTTCGGAGCCGGCGAGACCACGGTGACCGTACTCAAGGGCATCGACCTCGACGTGTATTTCGGGGAGTTACTGCTGCTGGTCGGGGAATCGGGCGGAGGCAAGACGACGTTGCTTTCCGCCATTGCCGGAATCTTGGATATCGATGCCGGCGAGCTTGAGGTACTAGGGGCCTCGCTCACCAAGATGTCGCCGGGCACACGGACCCGTTTTCGAGGGCAGCGGATGGGATTTATCTACCAACAGTTCAATCTTCTGCCCGCGTTGACTGCGGCGGAGAACGTCGCCATCCCCCTGCTGAGCCAGGGGGTCGGCAGGAAAGAGGCAATCGCGCGAGGGCGGCTGATGCTGGAACGGGTCGGGCTCGGCGATCGTACGGAATTTCTCCCCCGCAATCTCTCCGGCGGCCAGCAGCAACGCGTCGCCATCGGACGGGCGTTGGTCAATGAACCGCAACTCCTGGTCTGCGATGAACCGACCGCCGCCCTTGACGGACCCAACGGGCAGAAGATCATGGAATTGATTCGAGATGTGGGACGATCCCCCGACCGCTGCGTGATTGTCGTGACCCATGACAGTCGAGTGTTTCAATTCGGCGACCGCATGGCGGAACTCACGGACGGCCGTATTGTGGGCATTCACCCGATTCAGAGAGAGGCGACCGTATGATGATTTTCCATCGGTTCAGTGTCTGGCTCGCTCTCGCAGGCGCGGGACTCGCCGCCTGGGTCGTCCTGACCGCAGGCAAGACCACACCCATGCCGACGCCAGTGGTAGAACCGCCTCGCTCTCCTTTTGAGACCACAGTAGCCGCAACCGGCATCATCGAGGCGGCCAACGAAAACGTCCGCATCGGCCCTCCGGCGGCGGGGCTTGTGATCAAGGTCTTCGTCGCGGTCGGAGACCGGGTCCGTGAAGGCGACCCGCTGCTGCAATTGGACGATCGGGACCTTCGCGCGCAACTCGTGGCGCGGCAGGCAGCCATCCCACCGGCGGAGGCGCAGGTGGAAGAACAACGGTACCGCATCGGCGATCTCGACACGCAACTCAAGCGGCTGAAATCCGTTCGCGACAGCCGGGCCGTCAGCGAAGACGATGTCAAACGCACCTGGTATGCCGCGGAGATGGCGAAACGAGCCATGAGCCGGTATGCAGCAGCCTTGAAACAGGTCCTCGCGCAGCGGGACGAAACACAACTGCTTCTCGATCGGCTGACTGTTCGCGCACCACGCGCCGGTACGATTCTGCAAGTGAATATCCGGGCCGGCGAGTTCGCGCTGACGACCGGCGCCAGCGAGCCGCTCATGCTGTTGGGAGACATGCAACAATTGCAGGTCCGCGCAGAGGTGGACGAGGTCAATGCTCCGCTCGTGGCTCAGCACCGGCCGGCCGTCGCTTACCTGAAGGGGAATACAGCCCAGGCCATTCCGCTGACTTTCGTTCGGATTGAACCCTACATCGTTCCCAAAAAATCCCTGACCGGGGACAACAACGAGCGGGTGGACACGCGCGTCCTTCAAATCATCTATCGGTTCGAACGCCCGGCCTTCACCATTTATGCCGGACAACAGGTGGATGTGTTTATCGAACGCGCGGCCGCCGATTCGCCGGCTCAGCCACGGGCTGGGGAACGTCCCGTAGTGGAGTCGCCGAAATGAAGCGGCCATTCTTCGGAAAAAGACAGGCGGCCTCGGCCCTCCTGGGGATCCTAGCCATTTCGATTGCCGGATGCCTCCAAGGACAGGCCTATACACGCCCCCCTGTCGAGACACCCGCCGACTGGACCCGGATGGCCTCCGGCCCGCTGGCCGCCGGCGCCTCCGACAGGACGCCGGAAGCCGATTGGTGGCAGGCGTTTCAGAACCAAGAGCTCTCGCAATTCATTGAGCGCGCGCTCGCGCAGAATCACGATCTGCGTCGTGCCGTCTCCCGTGTGATCGAGGGACGCGCATCCATCACCACTGCTGGCGCGGGACTCTATCCCCAATTGAACGTGCAAGGCAGTTACACCAACATTTCCGTCTCAAAAAACACGCTGGCAGGATTGGGATTGGCGACCGGCCAGCAACCAGGCCCGCAAGTCTTCGCCAGGCCCGGCAGCAGCTTCGATCTCTGGAACGGAGCGGCCGATCTGCGCTGGGAGCTCGATGTCTGGGGGCGGATCCGTCGCGGGATGGAAGCCGCCTCTGCCGACGCGCACGCCATTGAACAGGACGCCCGCGCGATCGCCCTGACCCTGATCGGCGATGTGGGCCAGTCGTATTTTCGCGTCCGTGAATTGGATGAACAGATCGAGATCGCGCAACGCGCCCTGACCCTTCGCCGAGACTCGCTGGAGATCATCGGCAAACGGGCGTCCGTCGGCTTGGCCTCTGATCTGGATGTCAAACGGACGGAAGTGCTGGTTGCCGAAAGCGCGGGACAGATTCCCGATCTGACCCGCCTGCGCGCCGTTGAGTTACACCGCCTGGAAGTCCTGACCGGATCGGCGCCGGGCAGCCTGGTGCTGGCGCCAAAGTCGTTGAGGCAGGTCATCATCCAGCCGGACATTCCGGTCGGCCTGCCATCGCAATTGCTGGAACGGCGCCCGGACATTCTGCAAGCCGAGGCCACGCTCATGGCCGCCAATGCTCGAATCGGTCAAGCGCGCGCCTATTTCTTCCCGACATTATCCATCACCGGCCAGGGAGGGCTACAGAGCGCCGAATTTGCCAACTGGTTCACGGGCAATAGCACAAACTACAGCATCGGCCCATCGGTCACTTTGCCCATCTTTCTCGGTGGAACCAATGTCGCACGGCTGGATGCGGCAGAATCACGGTATCAACAAATGTTGGAAGGTTACCAACAAACCATTCTGCTCGCGTTTCGCGAAGTCGCGGACTTGCTGGTGTCGATCCAGGCTCGCTCGGAACAACTGACGCGCCAACGGGAGCAGGCCACGGCCGCCACGGCCGCGGTCGGTCTGGCCGAAGTCCGCTACCGCAAGGGGCTGGTGAACTATCTTGACGTCCTGGATGCTCAACGGACGATGCTCGCAGCCGAAACCCAACTCGCGCAAACCGAGCGCGCGCGCCTGACCGATATGGTGAGTCTCTACAAAGCGCTCGGCGGCGGATGGCAGCAGCCGTCCGGCATTGCCTCCATTCCGCCGCAGGGTTCGACGGCCAGATGAGCCGTTTCTGTTCCCTCTTTTTTGTGAAGACCTCCTGACGCCACCTCGCCGGTGGACTTTCAACTTGAATTTTCCGACGGGATCGGGCTATTTGACGCAGTGCGATCCCGTGACCTCGATCGAACGGCGGACCAGACACCGGTCTCGCCTTTTCATTCTATCGCCCGTGCGAATTCCCGGAAGGAGCCTCCCATGCGAGACGGTGTCCGCGGCCAGACTCTGGCACGCCCCATTCATCCGGCCTTCATGATTCTGACAGTGGGACTTGTCCTCCCGTTCTCCATACAGACCTTTGCGGCCCCGCCGGAAAAGCCCGCAATTAAATCCGGCCCACCCGACAAGAACACCCTGGAAGAAGAACAGATTCTCTCCACCACCGACAAGATCACACAACCGGTGGACACGGACGCGGAAGCCATGCGCCACAACGATCTCGGCGTGGCCTTCGTCTTCAAGGGAGACCTGGGACAGGCGATCGATGAATTCAAACACGCGCTCCGGCTCCAACCGAATTATTTTGCCGCCCACCTCAACCTGGCCAATACGCTGCTCGATGTCGGCCGGCATGACGCCGCGATGGTCGAATTCAAAGAGGCCTTGCGGCTCAAGCCGGACGATCTGAAAACGCACAATGACCTGGGGGTCGCGCTCAAAGAGATGGGAGATCCCGCAGGGGCCATCGCGGAATTCAGGACGGTCCTACGCCACAATCCCAGCGATGTGAACGCTCACAACAATCTGGGCGTCGCGCTGAAAGCCACGGGCGATCTCGACGGGGCCCTTGCGGAATATCGGACCGCCGCAAGCCTTCAACCGAACGATGTCAACGCACACTTCAACCTAGGACTTGGCCTGATGGAAAAACGTCAACCGGAAGCAGCCATCAGCGAGTTCCGCACGGCCCTACACCTCCGGCCAAACGACGCCAAAATCCGGCTCAATCTCGGCAATGCGCTTGCCGGCATAGGACAACGGATGGAAGCGGCTCAGGAGTTGAGACAATATCTCCGCCTCGAACTCGATACCCCTGCCACTAGGCGATGGCTTGAACAGGCCGAGGCAACACTGCGCGAACTGGAGATGCCGTAAGGGCTTCGGCGCTCGCCGCAGAAGGTCTGTCCGACTACGTACCCGCCGAGCATCGCCGACATGACGAAATTTTCTCGACGCCCCTCGCCCACGGCGCCACGTTTAGTGTACAGTCCTCAGCATTTTAAACGGACGGGGGACCTTTCATGCACCACCATCGCAACGGAGCCGCTCTCACACGGCTCAGGATCGTTGCAGGCTGTATCCTGACGGCGATCTGCGTTGGAAGCCTCTGGCCGCACACCTCTCCTCTGGCAGCCGAGGCAGAGACCGATCTGCGACAGACACGGCAATGGACCTTTGATAGTTCCGCCCCAGGGATGCTGCCGGGATCGTACGTCGTCGGGACGCTCTTCGACGGCCGGCCGGCTGGCGAGTGGAAAATTCTCATCACCGACCGCGCGAAAAGCGCGTCTCAAGTGCTTGCACAATTGCAGTCGAAGGGCACGGATCAGACGCACAAACTCCTCCTTATGGAAGGAACCGGGAGCGCCAACATCGAGGTGGAAGTCTCATACCTGGCCGTGGCGGGGAAAGCCGATTTCGGCGGCGGGTTGGTGTGGCATGCAACGGATGACCGCAATTATTACCTCTTGCGCGCCAGCCTGGTAGAACAAAAGCTTCGTCTTTATCGCGTCGTGAAGGGGGTCCAGCAGATCGTGAAGCAGATCGACCGACCGCTCCCCGCGACCGGATGGCACCAGCTTCGTATCGTGCAACGCGGGTGTGAGATCAAAGCGATCTACGACGAGGCCGTCCTGTTCCGCGTATGCGACAATACGTTTGCCAGCGGCCGGATCGGACTCTGGACCAAAGCCGACGCCGTCACCTATTTTGACGATCTCTCCCTCCGCATTCTCGACTAACATTCCCTGAACAATCCGCTCTGTGCGACACACCTGCCGGCAATGACGCTCACGAGTTTGTCGTCCGCACAACCACCGCCGTCAACCGATCATTCTTCCACTCCCCAGCCGACATGTGCGAGAGACCTCTTAAAGGCATTGCACATAAAAAAGGGCAGTCACCCGAAGGGATGACTGCCCCATAAGCTGATACAAAATTAGGCGTTACCAGCGATCGCGCTTGCCACCACGATCGTTGAATCCCCCGCCTCCACCGCTCCGTCCAGGGCCTCCTGAACGGGGCTCCTGCGGACGCGCTTCATTGACCGTCAATGTCCGGCCACCCATGTCCGTCCCATTGAGAGCCGAAATCGCCTTCTGGGCCTCATCTGAAGAGGCCATTTCGACGAAACCGAAACCTCTCGATTGGCCGGTAAACTTGTCTGTGATGATCCGGGCCGATTCAACCGCCCCGTGCACCGCAAACAAATCGCTTAACTGCTGTTCGGTTGCCGAATAGGGCAACCCGCCAACATAAATTTTAGAACCCATGTGGGTCCTCCTCTTGGGTAGTGACATTGTCTTGAACAAAGGAAAGAAAGGGAAAGGACGGGCCGAAGACGCGACGTAACGGGGCGACTTGGGTCTGGCTTTCGATTAGATTCCCGGGCAAGGCAACATCGAGTCAGGCCTGAACTATTTCAACGCATCCCTCACCAGGCCCCAGCGGGAGACCGCGAATAGTACCATGCGTTTCCCTGCCATACAAGTCATGAAATGCCATGCCCGTGGCGGTGCGCAATGCTGATAATGTAGGCGCCAACACTGCCATCCACAAAGACACCATTGCGAACGTTTGAGGAATTTTTCAGCGAACGCCTCACTTCCAGCACCCCTCTTACCCGCTGTGCCTGATATCAGACCTGCGAAACGGCCGGTTGAGTGGAACGGAGCAGCCGCATCGGCCGGCAGGTTCCATCCTGATATTGCAGTTGTAGGGAAAAGTGTGAACCGGTGTCGGGGTTCAGGCCGACCATTTCTCGGCTAGGCATGTTCGGTCATGAACCATCCGGCGATGGAGAGGCGCTTGTGGTCGCCGGCCGTTTGATCCACTCGACAGACTCGATGGAAACGCGGCACCGAAAACATGACCAATGATCCCGGCTTCGGGGCGATGCAGTGCGTGATGGCCAGTTCCGGCTTCCCGCCACTCGGTTCACCCACCGGTGCGTAGATCATCAATTCGCCGCCCCAATCATATTCCCATTTTTCGTGGAAATAAGTGACGAGCGCAAGGCGCCGGCGAGGAGCGGGCTTTCCGCCGACCGGATGCCCCTGGTCCGTGTCATCATGGGTCAGCAGGCAATCACCGGCGCCATAGGAATAGTAGCTGAACCCAAGGTGACGTCGGGTGATGTTCGGAAATGACTCCACATACTGCTGAATGCAGGGCATCTCCAACCGACTCAGCAGCAGCCGGCCCTGCGGCGGAGCGATCTCGGCCTTGGCCCAGTTCCCCGAATTGGGAAAATCCTGCCGGACGTAGGACATGTCTTGCAATTGATTCCAGTTAGCCCGCTCCATGGCCTCCCGAAACAGGCCTCGTTCCCCAGCAGACCAGAAATTCTCGATGACGAGCACCGGCGTCTTGTGAAACGAAAAGTTTTCCAAACCGACCGCTGACCCTGCGCGACTGACTTGTCCTGACACGATCTTCATCGCCTACTCCTGAAAATCAGACGGGCCGGCTCAACTACTCACCGACCCGCACCAATGATCCCCGTTCCTTGCATACGTTGAAGGTGTGATGAAACCACAGAATGACCGCACCGAGATACAAAAAATTCAACCCGCCGGCCAGGCTGAGGCTCGTCAGGGGAGCCGCATGCGTTGCCAGCAGGCCCCGCATCCCCTCAAATACATGCGCAGCCGGATTGATCCAGGCCACGCCTCTCAACCAGGCCGGCAACACATCCATGGGATAGAACACGCAGGAAATCGGCTGAAACAAAAAGACCATGCTCCAGGCAAGCACTTCCGCCTCCTGCCCAAACCGCATGATAAGCGAGGTTGTGAACACGCCGATGATCCACCCGGTCAACACCAGATTCACAATGAAGGGCAGGAGCCACAGACCGATGATGAAAACGTTGTATCCGTAAAACAGCCAGGCGCAGGCGGACATGACCATCGACACGGCGGTCACCTTAAACAGGCTCATCACCATCGTCGCCGCGAGGAACTCGCTCGGCGTGAGCGGACTGGCGAACAGATTCATCAGGTTGCGCGCCCAGATTTCTTCGAGAAACGAGATGGTGATGCCCTGTTGGGAGCGGAACAACACATCCCAGAGAATCAGCGCACCGAGAAGAAACGTCACCACCGCCGGCATCTGCCCTTGAAAGGTCGCCAGATACACGGTGATGAATCCCCAGACCACCAGATCCAGAAACGGCCAATAGATGATCTCCATCACCCGCGGCAGGCTGCGACGGTACAGATAGAGATGGCGGATGACTAGGGCTGCAATACGATGATAGGCCATTGTCAGCTATAGTTTCTCCTCGCAGGGTTTTTCATGACAATGGCCGCACCCCCCGCTCCCCTCGTGCACGCCGAGCAGCTGATGCCACATCAAGCGGCTACCCTCGACGAAGGCCGGACCGATTCGCCGGCCGTCTTCCAAACGGCAGGCTGCGGCCACGAGCAGGGCCAGCGGAACACCCGCCAGCCCGACATGCAATGCGGGACTGCTCAGCCTCGCGACATCGACGGCCCAGAACAGTCCTCCCATCGAAATCACTGCAATAGCTGTGCTGCTGACACTGCTCATGAAAATCGCCCATCCGCAGGTCTGCCGCGCCAATCCGACCGCTCCCACGACGAGCCACAACACACCCCACCCCAACATCAAGCCAAGCCCGCCGATGAGCAGCCCTATGCCGAATGACACCCCTGCATCAACCATGACTGCGTGTACTCCCTTTCCACATCGAACCGATCTCGCGCTGTGCTATTGTTCCCGCGCGAGTTTGAGAAACACGTCTTCCAAGTCCGCCTGCCCGAACCGGGCTACGATATCCTTGGCCGTGCCTTCCGCAACGATCTTTCCCCGCTGCAAAAAAATAATGCGATCCGACATTTCTTCCATTTCCCGCATGTTGTGGGACGTATAGAGAATGCTGAGTCCGGTGGCCTGCCGCTCTTCCAGCAGGATCGCACGGATCTTGTGCGCGATATCCGGATCCAGGCTCGCGGTCGGTTCATCGAGAAACAATACCTTGGGCTTCGTCAGAAGAGCCTTGGCCAACGTCAATCGTGTCATCTGCCCCGACGATAGTTTGCGCGTCAGCTTGTGGCGCCACTCGCTCATCTCCAATTTCTTTACCATATCGTCGACTCGGGTCGCGATATTGGACAAGCCATACAGCCGGCCGACGACGTGAAGATTCTCCTCCACCGTCAGGGAATAGGGCAATGAAATGTACGTCGAGGAAAAATTCACCTGCTGGAGAATCGCCTCTCGATGTGACTGCAAGTCGAGACCGAACATGCGGATGGAGCCGGAGGTGGGCGTCACCAACCCTAACATCATTTGGAAGGTCGTCGTTTTCCCGGCGCCATTGGGGCCCAGCAGCCCGAGGATCTCACCCCGCCCGATGTCGAAGGAAATCCCGTCCACGGCCGTGAAGCCGCCGAACCGTTTGCTCAGATTACGTACTTCGACCACCGGCGATGACATGGAGCAGATATTTCCGTGAGCTAGAACGACAGGAATTCCGTGAGCTTCTCAGACAGATGGCAGGTTTCGCACTTCCGGCTCAGCACTCTACCTTCATACTCGGTTTTGTTATCGTGACACCGATAGCAATCTGCCTGCGCCCGCTTGTGCAGCACAGAACCTTCGGGATGTTCCGATTTCCACGGCCGACTATCCGCCGAGACATGCCCGCGGGGTATCACGATTGGATATCCTTTGATGGGCTTCTCATGCACTACCGCGGCGTGGCAGGTCGTGCAGCCCTCGCCTTGCCCGCGCTGGTCGAATGCCGCCATGTGCTTGCGATGGCTCATGACCAGCCCCACGTCTTTCACCGGTGCCGGCAAATCACGTGGCGCGATTTCCGACACGCGCAGGATGTTGCGATGACAACCCAGACAGACTGCGGAATCCACCTGCGCCTGCAGATTGTGCGGCTCCGTCGGTTTCCCGAACAGATAGATGGCAACATCTCGAGTGCCGTGCCAGGCCTTATCCTGCAACCAGCCGACGACGCCCGGCCTCACATGACAGGCCACGCACTCCACCTCTTTATGGGAGGACTGCAGCCAGCGCTCATAGGCGGGCTTGATGGTATGGCAGCTGGCACAAAACTTCGGATGGTTGGTCAGCGGAACGGCAACTCCCCCTAAAGCCACGACGCCAGCCACGATCGCTCCGAGCACAATGACAGAGGGCCTACGCATCATCCCGCGGGGGTTTGGGGAAGTGCCGAATGATCAAGGCCGCCACCGCCGCCACATCATCGGGATCGAGCAGCGGCACCGATGTTTCGACCGGTTTGTTGGACACAACAGCCAGCAGGCCGTCCTGCGAGACCGGCACCTCGCCGATCTGGTCGCGTACCACCACGATCTTGGGATACCCTTCGCTCCGCCAACCCTCGGCCAGGATCAAATCATAGGACGAATCCAGGTACCGCTCCCGCACATCCTCGACGTTCATATGATCCGAGACGTCGGCGAACATCGCCAGGCTGCTCTTTGAAATGATGACCACACTGCTCGCCCCGGCCTGCTTATGTCGCCAGCTGTCTTTGCCTTCCGTATCCAAATCGAATCCATGGCCGGCATGCTTGACTGTCGCCACCTTATAACCCGCCCGCACCAGCTCGGGGATGACCCGCTCGATCAGCGTCGTCTTGCCGCTATTGGATCGCCCGACAAACGACAGAATGGGCACGGACATGACAACGTTCCTTTCGCGGCTCAACAGCAGGAGGGGCGGTGGCCTGCGGATGAAACCGGAGCGGCATGCTCCAGCCATACCGACCCGCTGAGCAGCTGTACGGTCACCGGATCGCCCGGATTAACACGTTCCACCTCGACCGGAATATCGATCAGGCAGTTTGCCTTGACCATGGAGGTGAGAATTCCAGATCCCTGATCGCCGGTCGTCCGAACTTTGAACACCCCGTCTTCCCGCCACAGTACCCCGCGGAGAAAATGACGGCGATCGGTCCGCTTCGAAAACTTCTCCTGAAACACCGCTTGAACCAACGGACGCCCGTACCCCCGCGCCCCGGACAGCTTCAACATGGCAGGACGAACCAATTGCTCAAACGTCACCATCGAGGACACGGGATTTCCGGGAAGCCCGAACGCCAGTTTTCCCTGAATCTTTCCAAAGGCAAGCGGCTGCCCCGGTCGAATGGCCAACTTCCAGAAATTCATCTCGGCGCCCAGGTCCCGAAACACCGCCTTCGTGAAATCGTAGTCGCCCATGGACACCCCGCCGGACAGCACGAGGATGTCGGCGTTCAATCCATGCGAAATCTTTTCCTTCAACGCAGCGGGGGTGTCCCGCGCGATGCCCAGTAAAATGGGCAGGCCGCCGGCCTCTTGCACCGCCGCCGCAATACCATAGCTGTTGGAATTGATGATCTTTTCTTCGCTAAATCGCTCGTCAAGATCGGCGAGTTCATCGCCGGTCGACAAAATCGCGACCCGTGGACGCTGATAGACCAGCACGAAGGACTTCGCCAGAATGGCCAGCATGCCGGCTTCGCCGGACCGAATCTGCGTCCCTCTGGGGATAATGCAGTCGCCTTTTTTTACATCCTCGCCCTGCGGACGGATGTTCGAGCCGCGAGGCTCTGCCTTGAAGACACGCACGGAATCTGGTGTATGCTCGGTATCTTCGACCTTGATGACGGTATCGGCACCCTTGGGAATGGGCGCCCCGGTCATGATCCGAATCGCCTGCCCCCTTCCCACCGACTTGCTGGGCATCTTCCCCGCCGGCACGTCTTCGATCACCGCTAAGGTGACCGGTTTGGCGATCGCATGCTCCTGAGCAATATCCTCCGCCCTCACGGCAAAACCATCCATCGCGGAATTGTCCCAGGGCGGATTAGACCGTTCGGCAATGATATCTTCCCCGAGTACGCGACCGAGGGCGTCTAGAATCGAAACCTTCTCAAGCCCTAATGGCACGGTCGCGTCCAGCACAATACCCTGGGCCTCGTGAAGCGGCGTCAATCCGGATGTCGCGTCGACAGCTTTCACTCGTCACCGTCCCATCAATGTTGTTGGCGCGGCGCCAGCTTGACGAGCGACCCGCTTTTCTTGCAGAAGGCTTCCACCTGGTTGGCAATATCATGGTAGGCCTGAGCGGTCGTCGAGTCGGAGTTGAATAAGGCGAAGGGCTCCCCCGCGTCACTCTGCGTCACCACGTCGGGATCCAACGGAATACGTCCCAGGAACGGGACGCCCATATCCGTGGCCGAGGCTTCTCCCCCGCCCTTCCGGAAGACATTCACTTCTTTGTGGCAGTGGGGACATTCCAGCCCGCTCATGTTTTCAACAATACCGATAATCGGCACTTCGCTGTCCTTGCAGAACGTGACAGACTTGCGGGAGTCGAGCAGGGCCACTTCTTGAGGCGTCGTAATAATCACCGCCCCGCTGACACCGCCAAGCAGATCGATGGTGGTCACCGATTCGTTGCCGGTTCCAGGAGGAAGATCGATCAACAGGAAATTGAGATCCTGCCATTCCACCCCTCCCAGCAACTGGTTGATGAATTCATACTTATACGCGTCGCGCCAAATGATCGGATCGTCCGAATTCTGCAACAGGAACGACATCGAGGCGATTTTCATATTGTAGGCTTGAAAGGGAATGATCCCGCCCGATGTGCTGATCTTCAGCTTCTGTCCTTCCGCCCCGACCATTTTCGGGATATTGGGGCCGTGGATGTCCATGTCGCAGATTCCGACATGCCAACCCTTGAGCGCAAGACTGACGGCGAGATTGGTGGTGCAGGTGCTTTTCCCCACGCCCCCCTTATTGCTCATGACGAGCACTTTATATTCGATCCGTTCCATGCGCTTGGCGACGAGCCATCGGCTATGGCCTTCCTTGTCTTTTTGACAGGTTTCGTTTTCGTCGCAAATGGCGCAGGCCCACATATAGGTACAGGCATCTCCGCCGCTGCTGGAACCGGGCTGTGAAATGACATTTAACTCGCGTGGCATCCTAGACTCCTCGTAAAACGTACATGCTGCTGCATAAGACGAAACCTTGTTTCGCCGTCTTGCTGAATCCGCCCACTCTTACCCTCGCCGGCCACCCGTCGGAACACCGACATACTCGCTATCTCCTCCCCCGGACGGAAGGGGCGAGCCCGTTTTCACGACGCCCGGCCCAGCGGCCACAACCGCCGGAACCAGCGTTTCGTCCCGAGCCTCAGCTTTCTTCTTATTGAAGATCCCTGCGCTCACGATCCCGACTTCATAGAAAATGTACATGGGCAAGGCCATGAGGCATTGGTTGAACGGATCCGGCGTCGGCGTGAGAATCGCAGCGAAAATGAACGCCGCAAGGAAGGCCCACTTGCGATAACGCTTCAGCAGCGGGGCATCCACCCAGCCGAGTTTGGCCAGCAGGGTAATCACCAACGGCACTTCAAAGATGAGGCCGAATACTAACAGGAACCACAGTGCGAATCCGACATATTGCGCAATCGACAGTTGCGGAATAAATCCGGCATTGACGCCGTACGAAATTAAGAAATTCAACGCGAAGGGGAGCACGAAGAAGAACGAAAACAACAAACCGAGATAGAACGCCAGAGTGCTGAGGATGACAAACGGCCCCACGAATCGCCGTTCCTGCGCATGCAGCCCCGGCACCACAAAATGCCAGAACTCCACGAGGATATAGGGAGTTCCCAGCACCAATGCAAACAAGCCCGCCACCTTGACGTTTTGCCATAAGGCTTCGGCCGGTGCGAGAAAGACGAAGGGTACGGTGGGAAGGTCCGTGGGAATCCAGGCAAGAGATCCTGGCACGAACATATTCTGAAGCGGAACCCGGATCCACTTCACCAGGGTATCGGCATAAAAGAACGTGCCGACAAAAATAATCGCCGTCACGATGACCGCGCGGGTCAGCCGGACCTGGAGCTCCACCAGGTGCTCCATGACCGGCATTTTTTTATCTTCAAGCGGCTTAAAGACCGAATCTTGCAGCCACTCTTGAAACTTGAACCCGTCAGCCATGCTGGTTCACAAACCTGATACAGGGATGCCCCGTCGAGTGAGTGTTGGGATCGGCTCCCTGCTCACTCGACGGATCATTCCCTCACCAATACCTTACTTCGGGTTGACGGCTACGAACAGATTGTTCCCCTGCCGACTCAGCAAGAGCACTACCATTTCGTCTTTTTTCACCTTAGCTGACGCCTTGTGATAATCCTCAAGGCTCTTGACCACTTCGTGGTTGACCTCCTGGATCACATCGCCACGCTGCAACCCCGCCGACTCGGCAGCGCTGCCCGCTTCAACGGAACTCACGACCACTCCGCTGGTCTTGGCTGGAATGTTCAGCTGGCTCTGCATGGCTGCATCCAGCAACTGGACGCGCAAGGCCGCCAGGACATTGTCCGGCGGCTTCACCGTCTCGGACGGCGCAGCGGCGGGAGCAGGCTCGCGCTTCGCAAGCACTTCATCCGACGGTCGTTCAGCCACCTTGACCTTCAAGATCTGCTCTTTCCCTTCGCGCAAGATCTTGATGTCGGCATCTTTCCCGACGCTCATACGCGCCACCAGATTCCGCAATTGGCTGACGCTCTGCACCTCTTTACCGTTGAACGCAATGACCACATCCCCACGCCGCATGCCGGCCGTATGAGAAGGTCCATTCTCGTTCACGTCGCTGATGAGCACGCCTTTGCGCTGCTCGGGCAACTTGAAGGATTTTGCCAGCGCCGGAGTAATTTCCTGAATGGCAACACCCATCCACCCGCGCACCACTTTGCCGGTCTTCGTCAAACTCTCGACGATATCCGTCGCAATGCTGCTGGGAATGGCGAAACCGATCCCTTCCGACCCGCCCGTGCGGGAGAAGATAGCCGTGTTGATGCCGATCAACTTGCCTTGCATATTGACCAGAGCGCCGCCTGAGTTGCCCGGATTGATAGCGGCATCGGTTTGAATGAAGTCTTCATAATCGGCGATCCCCACGTTTCCCCGACCCAAGGCGCTGATAATGCCGAGGGTGACGGTTGAGCTAAGCCCAAACGGACTGCCGACTGCAAGGACCACATCGCCGACCTGCAGCTCGTCATAATCCGCCCATTTCATCGAGCTGAGATCTTTCGCTTCAATCTTGATGATGGCCAAATCGGTCTTCGGATCGGTTCCAATGATTTTGGCTGGAAACTCACGCCGATCCGACAGCGTGACGGTGATCTGTGTCGCGCCTTCGACCACGTGATTGTTGGTAACGATGTAGCCGTTCGGATCGAGAATCACGCCGGATCCTGCACTTTGCTCAGGGCGATGGGGGCCACCACCGGGAGGGCCACCGGGACCGCCCGGCGGTTCCATGCCGGGTGGCTCATCACCAGGACCGCCCGGCCCCCCAGGACCGGGAGGCGGGCCGCCGAACGGGCCACCAGGAGGAAGCTGACGACGGCCCTCCCGGCGACCTTCTCCGCCACCGGTGACCGCAATGTTCACGACTGCAGGCGTAACCGCCTTCACGATTTCCGAAAACCCCTGAGCGAATGCCGGGGGCACACCAGCCGCCTCGGCCTGATTCCCGGCCTGTAATCCGCCGGACAAGAACATGGCAGCGACCATGATGGTCGCTGCGAGTACGGACAGCACTTTCCTGCGCTGATGTCGATACGCCATGTGTACTCCTCTGGAAACCTGAAATTGAGGGACCATCCTCCGCGCCAACGTCGAACGTTTCATTCTACACTAATCGCAGAATCGCCTTCAAAGAGGAAAAAGCGGAGCCGAACCCGTTTCGACACCACCTCGTCCGGCGCCGCGCAACAACAGACCGCAAGTCAGGGCCTTCCTGACGAGGCCAGTTCGAGGTCCCGCTGATCAACCCATGCCCGCTGCAGATTCCCGGCCAATCGTGTAGCCGCTTGCTCCATCGACACCACCCGAAGAGTCAGGGGTGCCCCTTCGTAGGTCGGCGGCCAAATCCGTCGCTCCGGATCTTGCGGTCGCAAATAAATGACCGGATACCACTGCGATATCCCCGGCGCCGTGGGGCTGTCCAGCGTGGCCATGGCTCGGCCCTCCGCGTGAAGGAGCTGCCCGCCTGTTCGTCCGTCAATCAAGGCCGCTTCGGCCAGGGACCAGTTATCACGACGGAACCCGGGTTGCCGATGGGTCGTCCAGCCAAGAAACAGCGACACCGGATATTCCTGCTCCGTGCTCGATAGGACGGTAACCAAGAGATACTCCACGCCTTGCTGCCTGGCGACCTCAATCCAATTGGGCGGCGTTCCTCCGGGAGAAACCTCGCCGAGATTCACCACCCGCTCTATGGCGATGGGAAAACCATGATTGATCTGCCCCGCAAGCGTCTCTGCCAGCCGTGCTTGAGCTTCTTCCGGCAATCCAGGTGCGGAGTCCGGTGCCGACCTATCGGCCAATACAACCAGGGCCGTTCGAACCGGGCGTGATGCGGGCAATTCCGGAGTGGCCGACCCGGCCGTCACTGCGGGAGCAACGTACTGACTCAAACGGCTCGGGGGTGAGCTGACCACGCAACCAGTCAATAAGAGCGTACCGACGAGAACACCAGACCACCTCCCCTTTCGCCTCATGACACCCCCCCCGGGTCCGGGTCCTACGCCTTGGACATCGATGCGGTGTGAGAACACGATCACCCCCGCTCCATCCCCCTGTCAAGACCCGCCAACCATTGCTTGCATTTCCGTCGTCGCTCAGCTACCGTGGTGCACCATCCGTCGCCAGGATGGATCGGTCGCGTCACACTCCCACTAGGGGCAGTCCCAACGTGACTCAGACGCCGTACCTTTCAGTCATCATTCCTGCTTATAACGAGGCGCGGCGCCTCCCGCTGTTTTTGCAGCGCGTGATCGCCTATCTGGACCAGCGGCCCCAATCCTATGAAGTTCTTGCGGTGGACGACGGAAGCCATGACCAGACCGCCCGATCTGTGGAACGGGCCGCTCAGGACTGTCCCCACGTCCGGCTGATTCAATTGACCTGCAACATGGGCAAGGGGGCGGCTGTTCGACGCGGCATGCAGGCGGCGCGCGGAACGATCCAACTGTTCGCCGATGCGGATGGGGCTGCCCCGATCGAAGAACTGGAGCGGCTGGAGGCGGCCATTACAACCGGCGCGGACCTCGCCATCGGGTCACGGGCCCTGGCGTCTAAAAACCCGGCCTTCACCGTTCATGCACGGTGGCATCGAAGTGCCTTGGGAAGCATCTTCAACAACCTAGTGCGGCGCCTGACTGCGCAGCCCATCGCCGACACCCAATGCGGGTTTAAGTTATTCCGGCGACCGGTCGCCCAAGACCTGTTTTCGGTATCCTATGTCGACGGGTATGCCTTCGATCTGGAATTGCTGCACATCGCCCGGCAACGGCAGTATCGGATTGCCGAAGTTCCGATCAATTGGACCGACCAGCCAGGATCGAAAGTCCGCCCCTGGCGAGACGGGACCATCATGCTGCGAGAACTCTTGGCCATTCGCAAACGCGACGCCCAAGGACTCTATCTGCCCCGCTGCCGGCCTGCCTCGACTGCCGTCGAACCGGCCCTGGCCGCGATCGAACCAAGCCATTTCTAACCGCCAGACCTTCGGCTGCTCGCTATCGCCGGCGCACAATCACCACCTTCGCATCCGCATACACTGTCGTCCACGCCTGATGTGTCTCCAGCGCCGCCGCTAGCGCGCTGCCACGCTGGATCACGGCCCAATCAACGCCGTACCGATCCAATACGGCCAACTGCGGCGAATCCTCGCGATTCAGCGCCACGTAGTCTTGAAAGATCCGCCGATCCTTGATCCTCCAGGCCGGCATCCGTCCGTCGATGAAAATTCGCTCGCCGGGAAGTTGCCACAGGAGAAAGCCGCCGTATCCATAGTCGTTATACAGCCTTGTTCCAACTTCCTCGCGATGGCTTCCGATCCACCGCACCGCTTCGATGGGATACTCTGTCCGTTCAAAATAGACATCGGGAGCGCGGCCCGATTGCCAGACATGCTCCACATGCTCAGGTCCCAGAGCGTAGAGAGCCGCCGCCGAGGCCAGCACGAGCACAGTGCCGGAAGCATGGGTCCTCAGAACAGGCGCCCACCGGAGACAAGTGGCCACCGCCAGCGCACACAACTCTGCCGCCAGCGGGAGGCTGACGATCAAAAACAATGTGACATTGCGCCAGTGCAGCAGGGATAACCCCAACATGAGCAGCAGCGTAGCCCACCGGACCGGCTCCACTCGCCGATACCACCCGGCTATCAGCCCGGTGAGCCCCATAAGGTAGAACCCGTAGGCCGCGCCGGCCCACCCCTGGAACGACACCGGCTGCCACTCCCGCAAGGCGTCGATCATGAAGCGATCTGTCAAGGACTCATAGATCTCGACATAGAGACGCCAGCCATACGGATTGAGACAGGTCACTGCCACAGCCAGGCACATCGCAATGGCGCAGCGGAGAAGATCTTCCCAACTCAGCACCGGTTCATCGTGGGACACCTTACAGAGCCGCCACTCTATGCAGACCTTGATCAGGAATGAAAAGGCCAGCAGCGCCACGACCAGAAACAGTCCCGCAGTAAACCCGCCGTGCAAATTCGCCCAGAACAGAAACAGTGGAGGCAACGCCCAGATCCACCCCCGTTGTCCTTGCTGAATTCGGTTCCAAATCCGCAGTACAAGTGCAACGCCCAGGAGACTGAGCAGCTGCGTGCGGGCACCGAGGAACGGTAACGCCACCCAGAGGCTCGCAACCATTGCCGCCAGCCGGTATGTCCGATGCACGGGAGCCAGTCCTCCCGCCATCCACCAGGCCAGGGTCGACACGCCGCCAAAGAAGAGAATCAGCCCCAACCCGCCAAACGGCTCCATCCCCCGGTAGATCAACCCCAGCGCAGCATCGGTCAACCAGGCATGCTCCACCCAATGCCAATCCGGCATCGTATGCGAATAAGGATCGGTATCCGGCAGGTGCCACCCCTGCGCGATCAAATCCAGCCCGGCCCGAAGGTGCCATCCCAGATCCGGTTCCACCAAGGGCTGCAGTGTGAGGTTCAGGACAAAGGCGACCAGCAGGACGTCGAGTAAAAGACCGCTGGCGGGTCGAGAGGAAGAAGCTGAGAAACGAACCGGCTCAGCATTCATAATGCTGCTGCGACGTTCGTGCTGGTCGGCCCACCAGCAGATTGCCGAGAACCAACCAGTCAACTCGGGTGCGTTGAAAGCAACGCACCGCTTCGTCAGGGCTGCATACAATCGGTTCCTGTACGTTGAAGGAGGTGTTCAGCAGTACCGGGACGCCCGTCAGCCTGCCGAAGGTCTCAAGCAGCTCGTAGAATCGCGGATTGGCGTCACGCGTCACAGTTTGCACGCGCGCCGTTCCATCGACATGGGTCACGGCCGGGAGGATCCCTTTGGCGGAGGCCTTCACACGCACGGTAAACTGCATGAAGGGCGAGGGGGCCGGCAGTTCGAAAAACTCCTCTGCACGATCGGCCAGCACCGAGGGCGCGAAGGGCCGAAAGGCTTCCCGACATTTCACTTTGCTATTGATCAACTCCCGCATGTCTTCTCGTCGAGGGTCTGCCAGCAGGCTGCGGTTCCCAAGCGCGCGAGGCCCCCATTCCATCCGTCCTTGATACCAAAACACCAGACGACCGAGCGCCAATTCTGATGCCACCCGCTCATACAACCCGGTATCCGGCAGGCACTCGGCAACCAGTCCCGCCCGCAACAGCGCTGCACGACAGGCGGCCTCGTCGAATTGTGGTCCCAGATACGCATCCGGCAGATAAAATTTCGTCGCCTCCGTTCCGCACCTGGCCGTCCACCACAAAGCTGCCCCGAGCGCCGCTCCAGAATCTCCGGCAGCAGGCGGCACATACACATCGTTAAACCCGAGTTCGGTCCGCAAACGACCGTTGGCGACGCAGTTATACGCAACCCCGCCCGCCAGGCAGAGGGACTCCGCCTGAGTGAGCGAGCGCAGGTGACGACCCACATGCAGCAAGGCTTCTTCCAGAACCAATTGAGCGCTGGCCGCAAGATCCCGGTGTCGTTGCGTGATATCGTCCGAGGAATGCCGCTGACGGCCGAACAGACGGACGAACTCCTCCACAAAATAGCCGGCCCTGGCGAGATGAAAATCCAGGAGGCGGGTGTTCAATTCAATTCGCCCTCCAGGCAACAGCCGCAGAATATCCCGACGCAACGCGGGAGCAACGGTCGGCTCCCCGGAAGAGGCCAGCCCCATCACGATATATTCGTCCTGATCGGGACGAAACCCTAGAAATGCGGTCATCGCCGCATAAAATTGTCCCAGCGAATGGGGCAGCGGGGTGCGGTCCAGCACGGTGATCTGATTGCCTTCTCCAGCCGCCATCAATGTGGTGTCTGCTTCCGAGGCGCCATCAACAACCAGAATCGCCGACCGTTCGAACGGCGACACCAGAAATGAACTGGCCGCATGGCACAAATGATGGTCGAGAAACACCGGCCGAACGGCTCCCGATTCAACCCGCCGTGTCAGTTCCTGCTGAAGTCGGAACAGTTCCATCCACTCTTGACGCGCTCGCTCGAGCGAACGCGTCCCCTTCACGCGGAAGAGTTGCGCGGAGCGCATCATCGCAGTCAGGGCGAGCCGGAGGCGCCGCCCGACCTGCCAATACTTCCAGGGCACGGCGATGGCCTCGACGTCGCGAAGGGCGATGCCGGCTTCGCGCAGGCAATACTGAATCGCATGGACGGGCAGGGCCGTCACATGCTTTTGGCGGACAAATCGCTCCTCCTCCGCCGCCGCCACAATGCGTCCGTCGGAAACAAGCGCGGCTGCGGCATCCCGCATATTGGACACACCCAACACCAACACGATGAATCAGCACCCCTTCCGGTTCACAACTTGGCAAACGCGCGGCGGTAGGATAAACGAGCCTCGCGAGGGTGGCAACTCGTGCCCGACGTTCGGTTGCAATGCCCCCTCCTTTCCTGTACCGTTCCTTCTTCGAAATCTGCCTAGAGGAGGCCTCGGCTTGAAGACGAACCGTGCACTCATTCTTGGAATGCTGTTGATCCACGTGCTCGCTTCCGCAAGCTGCGAAAGCATCAAGTCACGCTTTTCCCGACAGGCCCTCCCGGACCTCGGCCCACCCGTCCCCCTCACCGTTCAGATGGACATCGATCCGTCGCTGTCCAAAGCCAAGACGGAGTATATCGATAACTGCAGCCGCATCCATGTCTTCTCGATCGGCCCGACGGTTGAAGACACGCTGATCCAAGCCGCCCATCAAACGTTTCAGACCTTCGTCGTTCCCGGGAGTCAGGCAGCCGGGGTGAAACCGGATGTGACCATACGTGTGCGCATGCTGGATCCCCGTTTCAAAATTCAGTCCGATGCACTCTACGATCGCGCCCCGGCCGAGCTCAGCTTGGATGCGCTCGCCGAATTCTTCGATGCCTCTGGCACGCCGTTGGCCGAACGGCCGTTGCAAGCCACGCGGAAAGAGCGGTTGCAACTCGAACTGACTCAGCAGCGCTGCGATTACATCGTAGACCCGCTCCTGCAGGATACGTCCACCATGCTGGCCACCCAATTCATGCAAGAGGCTCGCGTGCTCCTCGCCCCCGCCACCCAAGCATCGGCAGGAAGATCGAGCGTCGCTCCGCCTCCCGTAGTCCCCAAAGCGGCTGCCATTCCGACTCCGCCCACAATCGCGGCGGCACCCGCCCTGCTCTTCAAGGCCACCATATTGGACGAGAATGGTAACCTGATGCTGGAAAGCGGCGAACGCATCCGCGTGCGGGTCGACGTCGTCAATACCGGTGCGCAGGCCGTGCAGGACATGGCCGTGCAGCTGACCGGTCCGCCGGTGCTGATCGCGCAATTCCCGGCCACGGCATTACCCACGGGAACCATCGCTCCGGGCGGCTCCAAATCTTTGGAATTCATTGCGACCCTGCCACAATCACCGCCCCCTCAGCAGGCAGAGTTTCAAGTCGCGTTGGTCAATAGCGCTGGTCAACAGGTTTCCTCTCCTCAGACTCTGCTGGCTTCCATCCAACCCTCCGGCGCCAACACCGACGACGTAGATCATGTTCCTGCCTCGGGGACCGGGCTTCAGCGCCCCGGAGACTATCTCCTCTCCATCGGGCTCAGCAGCTATCGGGAACAAGAAATCGGCGCGCGCAAGTATGCCACCCTCGACGCCGAAATGGTCGCGACCTACTTCCAGACGTTGGGGGGATTGCCGCGCAACAATGTCCGACTCTTACGGGACTGGAGCGCCTTACGGCCCGACATTGAGGAAGCTCTGCTCGATTGGCTACCCTCAAAAATTACCAAGGATTCTGTCGTCGTGGTGTATTTCGCCGGTCAGGCCATCGTCGCTCCATCCGGAGAAACCTTTTTGATTCCCTATGATGGTTCAATGGGGGCAACCACCCGCCTCTATCCGCTCAAAGATCTGGAAACGGCTTTGGGAAGACTAAACGCGAAACAGGTTCTCTTCGTGTTTGACGGCACCGTGCTCAAGAATGGGGCGGAGGGGCGCATAAAAATAGCACCACCGAAATGGGCAGGAACAACAGGGTCGGTCGTCCACATGATTTCTACCACAGGATTCGGAAAGAGCCTGGAATCGGACACGTTCCACCACGGATTGTTCACCTACTACTTCTTGCGGGGGCTGCGTGGTGAAGCGGATGTGAATCGCAACGGCGAGGTCACGATCGGCGAGGTGACGGCCTACGTCAATCGCAAGGTGCCGGCAGTGGCTCGAAGCACTTTCAAGCAGCAGCAACAACCGCAGGTCCTGCCGGCACCGCGCGTCCCGGATAAGAGCCTCGACACCGTGCTCACGAAACCAGCCACGGTCCCTGCGGCCGATTAGCCCTAAAGCGGGCCAACTCCCATGCGCCGCAGTAGCGGCACCACGGAGCACGCCGCCAGGGAGGACGGATGTTTCTCCGTCCAGGCGGCCTCTCCCGGACCGGCGAATCATCTAAACCGGACTCATTGCGCAAAAGAAAAGGGGCGGCGAGGATACCCTCGCCGCCCCCCACGACTCAGCCTATCGGCTGGAAGTCCTGATTACTCGTCTCCACCCTTGCAGAAGCTGCGCTCATAATTGATGATGGTCCAAGCTTCTTCTTCGGTGATTGCCGCAGGGACCAACGAGACCATGCCGGTGCCCGCGCTGCCGTTCTTAATCACCCAGAACAGCTCGCCGTCTTTCCGCTTCTTGTGGAACTTGCAGTTGGTGAAGTTACGCGGGCTCGGATTCAAGATCGCGCCGGCAGGACCGTCGCCCTTGCCTTCCTTGCCATGGCAATTGAAGCAGGTGCCCTTGCCCTCATACAATGCCTTGCCCTTGGCAATGCTTTCCGGGGTCGAAGCAACCGGGTTCTTCATCGCCTTCGCGTCCGCCAGCTGATCCGGCGCAACACGGGGCTTCAGTGGATCCTTTTCCTCTGCGCCCACCACCGTCACAGACAACAGGGTGACGGCCGCACACACTCCAACAAACTTAGAAAAATACCCCATCAGAACTCCTCCTTTGTGTTGAACCCACCGCGTGAACAACGACCCTCCGGTCCGAATCAGCATGGTAAGAAAACTGACGACAAGGCCGATAAAGCAGGCGAACTATAGCAACGCGTTTTCTGTCTTGTCAAGCGAATGGCCCGCGTCGTCTCCACCAGTTTCCCCCATACCGACTACATAAAGAATCAAGGGGCGTGCCAACATCACAAGCGAAAAAACCGGCAGAAATTCGTGCAGTTCCGGAAGCTAAGACCGCAAACAAGTACGTACCTGCTTCCAGCCGTGACACCTTTGTGCCCCAGAAGCCCCCTACCCGCCTCATTCGAGGATACGTCGGGAAGCGCAAGTACCAGGATGCCCCTGGAATGATGAAAGGAAGCGGGAGGCGTGGGCAGGGCTCACAAAAGCACACAGCAGCCACAGACATAACAGGGGGGACGGATAGACAGATCAGCGTTTGATAACGACGTCTCGCACGACCTTGCCGCTTGGGCCGAAAGGCTTTTGCGGCCTGCCGTTCAATTCGGCGCGGACTCCACCGGCATTGCCAAGCGTGACCATAAACTGATCCTGCGCCTTCCACTGAGCTTTTTCACCGGGGCGAAGCAAGGCTTCCTGCGGGCTGCCTGAATCGACTTGAACCACAATCCAACTCAACTCGGTGGCAGCGAGATCCAGGACCAGCGGACCATCTGCTCCGACAGGACCGTCTACCGATAACCCTGCCAGGGGACCGTCCGATCCCATCGCCGCCGCAGGCTGAGAGGCAACTGGTTCCGGTTGTACCGGCGCTTTCGCCACAGCAATCGTGGCTGGGGTCATCGGAGCGGCCGCTTTTTCTTGGACGGGCTTTGCAATCGCTGCCGACGGCTCTACCGGCTTCGCGGCTGGAGCAATGGGAGGCGGAAGCTCTAGCGCCTGGTGGGAAACAGGCTCCCGCGCATCCTTGGCAAACGGGGCACTCTTCTTACTGACTGTCGGCGCGTCGGACCCGGAGCGTCGCACCAGCGTAGAGGACTGTTCCCTGCTTAGCAGGAAGACCAGCGTGGCAATGGCAACGGCAATCGCAATGCCCACCGCTTTGCGATTGGCCTTTCGGCGGCGCTCCTCTTCGACCTGTCGCTGGCGTAACCGTTCCCGCTCGCCCTGCTTTTCGTAAAACGCGCCGGCGGATTGAACGAATCGATGGATGGCGTCTTCCTCATCCAGACCCAGCGATCGCGCATAGGACCGGACAAATCCCCTCGCAAAGACCTGGTCGGGCAGTTTGGCGAAATTTCCCTCTTCGAGCGCTTTGACGAAATCCGTGCGGATGCGGGTCTTCGAGGCCACTTCATCGACTGTCAGGCCTTTCGTCTCGCGCACCTGCCGGAAAAAATCACCCACTGATTCCATGATATCCGCCTATGGTTTGAGCTTACCGAGAAGTTCCTGCGCGGCAGCCGCCTGCTCTCCGTCCTTATCCAGAGTCGACACTTTCGAGAGGGCCTCGCGCGCCCGCACGTCGAATCCAAGCTTGTGATACACGCGCGCCAGTTCCAACTGAAGCATCGCAGGCGGCACATTGGGCGGCGTGACGGTCGTCGCGTCTTCCAATACCTCCATCGCCCCTTGCAGATCGCCTTCGTGCATCAAGGCCTTTCCCAGGTGAAACCGCGCCAGGTCCGGCGTCGGATATAAGGGATTGCTGAGGGCTTGGCGGTACGCAGCAATGGCTTCTTTCCAGCGGTCCAGATTGGCCAGGACTTGGCCGAGGTAGGTATTCGCCTCGGCATAATCCCCGTCAATGCGAATCGCTTCACGGAAGGATTCCTCGGCCAGCTTGAACCGTCCTTGCGAGGAATAGATATGCCCCAGTCCGTAGTGCGCTTCTTTGTTGTCGGGATTCAGTTTCACGGCCTTCTGAAACGACACATAAGCTTGTTGCTGATCGGAACTCAGGCGAGCAACGCCTTCCTGGTAAAACCCTTTCGACTTGCGCAGGTTCTCTTCGTTGGCGCACCCGGTCAGGAAGGAAAGTCCCAGCAACAGGGCCATGCCGAAAAATGCCAGCTCGCCGCAGGCTGTATGAGTCGCCCGGTTCTGATTTCGATCAGTCGCTATCATGCCCCGATATCCTCAAAATGAGTGAGCCGCTTAAACTCTTTGAAACGTGCCTCAATCTCTTTGTAATCTAGGATCCTCAATCGGTCAAGGCTAAAGGCTTCTACTGTAAATGAGGCCATCACGCTGCCGAAGATGATCGCCTGTCGCATCGCCTCGGACGAACGGTTTCCCGTGGCGGCCAGATATCCAAGGAAGCCTCCGGCAAACGTGTCGCCCGCTCCGGTCGGATCGCGCACGTCATCCAGCGGGAATGCGGGCGCTCCAAACACCTGCTTGTCATTGAACATCAGCACGCCATATTCGCCGCGCTTGACGATTAGATGCTTCGGGCCGCGCGCGAGAATCTTTTTGGCGACCTTGACGAGATTCGTATCCTCACCCAATGCCCGCGCTTCGCCGTCGTTGATGATGAGAATATCGATGTGCTGCAGCACGTTCCACAGCGCGTCGCGTTTACCGTTGATCCAAAAGTTCATCGTGTCGCAGGCGACCAGCGCCGGCCGCTTCACTTGTTGCAACACATCGAGTTGCAAGTTCGGATCGATATTCCCCAGAAAAAGCACATCCGGCGAGCTGTACTGGGCGGGGATCTTCGGGCGGAAGGTCTCAAAGACGTTCAACCGGGTATCGAGCGTTTGCGCTTCATTCAATTGATGCGAGTAGGCGCCCTTCCAGCGGAAGGTCGCGCCGGGACGACGCTCCAACCCCGTCAAATCGATCTTCCGGCTTTTCAGAAACGCCACATGTTGCTCAGGGAAATCATCTCCGACGACCGCGATGAGATCCACCGAGGTGAAATAACTGGCCGCCGTCGAAAAATACGTCGCCGACCCCCCAAGTACTTCGGTGACCTCACCGAAAGGAGTTTTCACGGTATCCAGCGCCACCGATCCCACTACCAGCAATTTACCCATGCCTCACCGTTTTCCTTTCCGCGTCCGCACATAGGGAGCGATCAAGAGATTCAACCGTCGTTTCGCCGGAGCAGACATGTGGTCCGGAGCGGTCACGATGGCGTTTTGCAGCGCCTGTTGGCAGGCGCAGGCCCGATCGGGCGCCAGTTTGGGCACTGCCGCCCTCAAGATTTGCTTCGCCAGCGCGACGTTTTTGTGCAGGGTGGCCAGAATCGCCTCAACGGTGACCGCCTCCTCCGTCTCATGCCAACAGTCATAGTCCGTCGCCAGCGCTACCGTGGCGTAACAGAGCTCGGCCTCGCGAGCGAGTTTCGCCTCCGGCATATTGGTCATACCGATGACATCCACCCCCCACTGACGATACAAGCGAGATTCCGCCTTGGTCGAAAACTGGGGGCCCTCCATGCACACATAGGTCCCGCCGCGCCGGAGCGTCGCGCCCACGGAGCGTCCCGCCTGCTCCAGCACATCGGCCACCGACGAACACACCGGCTCGCCGAATCCGACGTGCGCCACGATGCCTTCATCGAAAAATGTCGACACCCGGCGCTTGGTGAGATCGATGAACTGGTCCGGCAACACCACATCGCCGGGCCGAATGGATTCTTTCATGCTGCCGACGGCGCTCACCGAAATCACCTGCCTCACTCCGAGCGACTTCAGCGCATAAATATTGGCGCGGTAATTGATGCTGCCGGGGTTGATCCGATGCCCTCTCCCATGCCGGGACAAAAAGGCCACTCGAACACCCCCCAGCACTCCGACAGTAAGGGCATCCGACGGCGCACCGAACGGCGTACGAACGCGCACCTCGCGAACCCGTTCAAGTCCCTCGATGTCGTACAACCCGCTCCCTCCGAGGATGCCGATGGCGGCCTGAACGGCCTTTTTCGGTTTCGTCATGAGGCCGATTCCATTTCAATGGTAGGTGACGCGGGCGCATCCACCGGGCGTCGTTGATTGAGTTCCAGCACAAATGAGTGAATCGTTTCCAGCAGACGCGCGGCCACATCCTCCGGCCTATCCTGCTCATTGAGCAACCACCAGCACAGGCCCGGCTCCTTCCGGAACCAGGTCAGCTGGCGCTTTGCAAAATGCCTGGAGTCACGTTTCAGCAGACGAAGCGCTTCGGCCCGGTCATAGTCGCCCGCCAGATATCCCGCGATCTGCTGATACCCTAACCCTTTCATCGCACCCAACCCCCGCCCGTATCCCTTGGCCAGAAGCTGTTCGGTTTCCTCAACCACCCCCCGCGCAAACATCGTCTCAACCCGCGCATCAATGCGCTCATAGAGGTGCAGACGATCCCGGTTCAACCCGATCATGAGCACGGAAAACGGTTGTTCGGCGAACCGATGTTGTTGCTGCACCTCTGACAGGCGTCGTCCCGACAGCTGGTACACTTCGAGCGCCCGTACAATTTTTACTTCGTCATGGGGATGCAGTCGTGCCGCCAGTTCGGGATCGATCCGCGTCAACTCCTCGTGCAGAAAATAGCGCCCCTGCGCATGGGCTTTCTGCAGTAGGGATTCACGAAAGGCCTGATCTGCCCGAGGGGCATCACAGAGTCCATGGATCAGCGTTCGAACATAGAGCCCGGTGCCACCCACGATCAACGGCAGCCGTCGCGCTCCATACAGCCGTTCGATTTCCAACCACGCTAGGTGGCGATACTGCCCGGCATTAAACGACTCGTCGGGATCGACCAGGTCGATGAGGCGATGCGGCACACCCTGCCGCTGCTCCACCGCAGGCTTATCGGTGGCAATGTCCATCCCGCGATAAACCTGGCGCGAATCCGCCGTCAACAGATCCGTATCCAATGCGCGGGCCAGCCTGAGACCGATTTCGCTCTTCCCCACGGCAGTCGGCCCGACGAGCACTAGCAACGGACGCGAAGCCACTTGCGATTCCGTGAGCCGGACCATGCCGCTGCACTCCCTTTTCCTAAGCGCGGTCGAATAAACGAGCCAGTTCGTCACCCGACAACCGGAACGCCACGCGCCGACCGTGCGGACAAGTCATGATCAGTCCCTCTGCAACCCAGTCCTGCACCAATTGCTTGATCTCGGGGAACGCCATCGCCCGGCCGGCCCGAACCGCTCCATGACAAGCCAGCGACGCCAGGATGGGCTTCACCTTCGTTTCAAGCGAAGAGATTGAATCCCACTGTTCAAGATCATCAAGCAGGTCTTGAACCAAGGCGGCCAAATCGGGATGGCCTAACATAACCGGCAGACTGCGGATCAGAAACGACGATGGCCCAAACGGCTCGATGAGCAGTCCGAGCCGTTCCAACTCCGGCACATGTCGCTGCAGGACGAGGGCCTGTTGCACCGGCAGTTCCAAGGGCTCCGGCAACAGCAGCGGTTGAGACGGCATGCTGCGGCCCTGCCAAGCTCGCCAGAGTCGCTCGAACAACACGCGCTCATGCGCCGTATGTTGATCGACCACCTGCAGTTCGTTTCCTACCTGCGCAATCAGGAACGTACGGTTCATTTGCCCGAGGGGAAGAATATCCGGGGATTCACTCACCGCGTACGCTGTGCCCGCCTCTCCAACGAAAGATGTTTGGCTCTCTGCTGTGACAGGCGGTGCCATAGGGGTCTGCGGCCGGGCCATTGGTTCATACGGCGCGCCGGCAAATTTGATGGCTCCGTCTTCAGGGAACGAGGTGATCGACGGGACCTGTCCGGTCATCTGAGCATGGACGGACCCTGCCATCGACGATTCAACCTGCGCCCGACCAAGCGCATGGCGAACCGCGGATCGGACCAACTGGTGGACCTGTTCGGTATCGGCGAACCGGACCTCTCGTTTGGTCGGATGCACATTCACGTCCACTCGCTGAGGCTCGACATCGAGGAAAAGCACAAACAGCGGCGCATGGCCCTTGGCCAGGAAGGAGCTATAGCCGTCGACGACGGCATGTTGCACGGTGCTGTTCTTAATCGGCCGGCGATTGACGAATAACTCTTGCGGCGTCCGGCCAGCCCGGGCTCGGACCGGATCGATAATGAACCCTTTCAGAGACAGGCCATCTCGCTCCACATCGACGGCCAGCGCCCGCTCGCCGAAGGCGGCGCGATATACCTGTAGCACGCGATCGCGGGGCGAAGACACGGCGGGAAGGGCAAACACTTCGTATCCGTTGTGCACCAAGCGCATATGCACCTGCGGCCAGGCTAACCCGGCCTGCTGCACCACATGGCTGATGTGGGAAAACTCGGTCGTGGTGGATTTGAGAAACTTCCGGCGGGCCGGCGTATTGAAGAAGAGCTCCGACACCTCGATTGATGTGCCGGGGATCGCTGCGGCATCTTCCACACGGGTGACGGCTCCCCCCGTGAGCCAGAGCTGCGTGCCCACCCGATCGTTGCGGGCCACTGTTGTCAGACGGACTTTCGACACGGCGGCAATACTCGGCAGGGCCTCCCCGCGAAATCCCATCGTACGAATCGCGCCGAGCTGTTGATCCGATTGCAATTTACTCGTGGCATGCCGCTCAAAGGCCAGAGCGGTATCGTGACGGGACATGCCTTCGCCGTCGTCGCTGACCCGAATTAGTCCGAGGCCCCCGTCCTTGACCTCGACGGTAATGGTGCGGCTGCCGGCGTCCAAGCTGTTTTCGACTAATTCCTTCACCACTGCAGCCGGGCGTTCCACGACCTCCCCTGCCGCAATGCGACCGATGACATCGCTCGGAAGGACCTGGATCTTTCCCACGCTACTCGCTATGTCCATGGGAAAAAGCGCCCCCTGAGAGTTGAATGGAAGATGACTCAGCGGAGAGAAGATCGGGCAAGAACCCCAGGGTCATCGAATTTCGGCCATTTTCGTCTTTGCGAGCTTGGCTTCGTCCGATGTCGAATATTCCTCAATGACCCGCTTCAGATACTTGCGAGATTTTGTAATATCTCCGGTTTCGGCCGCCGACAGGCCCAATTTAAATAATGCGGCAGGCACCTTTTCGTTGCCCGCATACTCATTGACGACATGATCGAAGGACTGCATCGCCCGGATGTAATCCTTCTGGCCGTAATACGATTCCCCAAGCCAATAGTGCGCATTGGGTGTCAGCGAGGTCGAGGGAAAATCCTTGATGAAGTGTTGAAAGCCGTTGACCGCCAGATCGAATTTCCCGTTGAGATAGTCGTTGTAGGCCAGATTGAATGCCGAAGTGGGTGTGATCGAGGGCACACCGGGCATAAGGGACGGAGGCTCGATAGGTCCTGAGGGTTTTGAGATGCGAGCCTGACGGCCGGCTTCGGCGAGCGCCAGATCAGACCGGATCGAGGCGGCTTGCGCCAATTGCGTCTCCTCGACTTTTGCCAGACGCCCCTCGAGTTTTTGAAGCCGGGCCAATGCGTCGTCAAGACGCAGCTTCCCGCCTTCCGGCTCGCGCACCCGTTCAAGCGATTCCAGTCGACGCTGCATCGCCTCAAATCGCTTCTGTTCCTGATCTTGCGTCCTGGCAATGATGGAGACCTGATCCCGGATCTCCAGGAAATCGGCATGTTTTGCACAGCCCGCCACGACCAGCCCGCAGGCCAGTCCGGCACTCACCTGCAATGCTCGCACGAATCGGAACATCATCGTTAGTGCAACTCCTTTAGTTGATTCAGTTTGTCTATGGCCTTATTGGCCTCCGGAGACCTCGGATACAGGTCGATCACCTGCTTCAATGCCGAAGCCGCCTTTTTTCGATCTTTCAACGCCAAATAGGCGTACCCTTTTTTCAGAAGCGCGGCTGGCACCTTTTCGCTGGCCGGATGATTCAACTGCACTTGATCGTAGGCATCGATGGCGCGCGAATAATCTTTTTTGCCGTAGTACGATTCACCCAACCAAAATCGGGCGTTCGGAGCGAGATCCGAGTGCGGGTGCTGGACGAGGAACTCCGCAAATCCCTGGCGAGCTCCGTCTAAGTCCCCGTCTTTGAAACGGGTCAGTGTCCGTTCGTAGGACTCTCGATCGGCCATCAATGCGGCGCTCCGGCTCTCCGAACGGGAGGCCGCACCAGCCGACGGCATGGGGGAAGGAGCCACTTCCGGCGCAGGGACTGGAGCCGGCGCTGGCACCGCTTGCGGGAGTGGCGCCGCCTCAGCGATGGCGGGAGCCGGCTCGGTTCGCTGGGCGGCGCTCGCGCGCAGGGCGGACAAATGCTGTTCCACCTGCTTTAGGAATGCATGCTGGTTTTCCAGATTCTTGTCGAGCGTCTGGATTTGTGCTTGCACATGCGTCAGTTCACGCGTGGTGTCATCCAGGCGCCGCTCGTGGTCATCCTCCCGGGACACGAATTTGCCGCCGGCATTTTCCAACGCCTTCGCCACGGAAGCCACGCTCCGATTGACTTCGTTGAAGTGATCCGCCGTGACTTTGTTGTCGGCATCGATTTTCCCGGCCAGCGCATCGGTCCGTTTGCTCAACGCCGCCGTATCCTGCTCCAACGAAGCAGCCAGGTGCTTGACCGTCTGATCCTGCTGCACGACCCGTTCACCCAAGCTGCCCAGCGCCTGCTTGAAGTCCACCAGGACCTGATTGAACCTCGTGACCTGATCTCCCAAGACTTTATTCTGGGCATCGAGTTGAGCGACGTTTTGGGAGCGGGTTTCCAACCCATGCAGCATTTTCTGCTGCTCATCGAGCCGCGAATCGACTTTTTGCGCGAGCCCCGTCGTCCCCTTCTGCATCGCATCCAGCACGTTCTTCTGAATGGCATCGATGTGGCTGTTGAGTTGCTCTAATCGAGCCGTCACCGCTGAGAGTTCGGCCCGACTGCGGTCCCGTTCTCCCTTGAGCATGGCGTCCTGATCGACCAGCTGCTTCTCGACCCAGCCCAAACGCTTGCTTTCCTCGATCGAGCGCTTCTCACCCTCTCCGATACGCCGCTCGAACTTCGATTCCTGGGAAGCCAGTTTGGCCAGCAGGTCATCCTGCCGCGCGTCCAAACTCTGCGCGCGGTGCAGGGCCTTATCGACATCGCCGCGCAAGGACGGAATGTCCTGCTCGCGCAACGACACGATTTCCTGATTTTGGCGGGCCCGGTTCTGGGCCTGCTCCTCCGTCTGTTGCTTGATGCGACGCTGGAGCTCCCGTTCGGTCTGCTTGAGGTCAGCCTGTTGCGCCACACAACCAGACAACAAGGCGCAGCCCGTCACGACCAATGCACACATGCCGAGTCGCGCCGACCCGGCGTGGTTACCGGCCTTCACAAGGTTCGCAATCAACGGTCTATTCGCCATCTCCCCCTGATGAGTCCATTCACTGTCCATGACAGGTCTCCCTTGACCGGCGTCTGTTCCGGAGAATCATGTCACATCATCCATGATTGGAACAGTTATTTCGACCGGACCACCACATGCCCGCGGCGATTCTGTTGATAGCAGCTTTCATTGCGCTCGTTGCAGAACGGCCGCTCTTTTCCGTAGGACACAACCGACAACCGGTTGGCTCCCACGCCGAGTTCGACGAGATAGTTCCGTACGGCCTTGGCTCGCTTTTCGCCTAACACCAGATTGTAGGCCAGCGTGCCACGCTCGTCACAATGACCTTCGATCTTGACCAACGCCCCGGCATTCGCCTTGATCCACTGGGCATCCTGCGTCAACGACTGCCGGCCATCTTCCGTAATCGTCCAGCTGTCGTAACCGAAAAATACGTCGCGCAAGCCCGCCTCCGCCGACGCTGCCTGCTCCTTGGCCTGCTCCCGACGGATCTCTTCGATCTGGCGCGCCGTGCTTTCCGAGGGCTCGACCTTGGCCAACATCGTGCCACCGCCACCCAGCCGTTCCTCGGACGGAGCCTTGCCGCCGGACACGGAATCGAATCCGCGCAGACCGCCGGTCTCAGGATCTTCCGGCTTGCTCGAGAGAGACAAATCCGGGAAGGTCGCGCTGGGCGCATCCAACGCGCCGGTTGAAGGAAGCGGCGCCGGAGCAGGCCCGCCAGACTTCGCCATTCCCCGCTCGGTAGATTGCGCATCGCCGCCGGACTGAATCGACTTTTTTGAACAACCTGCCTGAATGACCAACAGCATCCCGACTACCATGGTCAGGCCCATTGTCGCTACCCGTGTCCTCATATCGTCACTCCTCATCGCTGGTGAATGGTTAATATATCTGTAGACCCTGTCAATCGCGTGATGCTCAATCCTAGAGTGCCGGGGACCAGGACGGCGAACTATTGTGCGTTCCACCGAAGGTGATGCGTTCCAGATTTTTCCCGTCCGTATCCACCATATAGATGTGGCTCTTGCCGTCAACGGTCGAACTGAAGGTGAGGTGCCGGCCATCGGGAGACCAGGACGGCGAGTCATCGATCCCGGGCCCCGTCGTGACCTGCACCCGCTTCTGGCCGTCAGGTGACACGATACACAACTTATATAACCGTTGGGCAGTTCGACAGACATAGGCGATCCAGTTTCCACGCGGCGACCAGGCCGGGGCGGCGTTGTAATCTCCCTCGTAGGTCAAGCGGCGCACGTTGGAGCCGTCGGCGCTCATGACAAACACCTGGGGAGCACCACCGCGATCAGACGTGAACGCAATTTCTCGTCCGGTCGGAGACCAGGTCGGCGACAAATCGCCTCCCTGATTGACCGTCAGCCGCTGGGGAGTCTTGGTTCGCGTATCAAGTTTGTAAATCTCGGAATTGCCGTCCTGACTGCTGGCAAATGCCAGAAAGTTCCCATCGGGCGATAAGGCCGGAGTGATGTTCAAGCCAGCCATGGTCACCAGCGTCCAGCGTTTGCCCGTCGCAAGCTCCAGAATATCGATGTCTTGAGTATTCCGGCTCCGGTAAGCCGTGAACACAATGAACCGGCGATCAGGGGACCACCGCGGCATCAGATTGAGAAAGCCGTCCGCCGTGATCTGTTTCGGCTCGTATCCATCGTAATCCATCACAAACAGTTCGCGCGCATTGCCGTGCTCGGCGACGTAGACAATTTTAGTCCTGGCGATCCCCGGCTCTCCGGTATAGCGAAACACCAACTCATCGGCAAACCGATGGGCCATCAACCGCACGACCGACGTTGATCCGACATAGCGCTTGCCACCGACGACCTCGTCGCTGCCGCTGTCATAGACGAAACCGTCCATCAGCAGTTCGCTGTCCTTGCTGCCGTTCTTTTGCCCGGACTTCCCCCACACCAGGACGGACACCCCATTCTCAGCCGCTTGCTTGAACACCGCCTTATCCGTGGTGGACACCTCGCGAGCTTTGACACCGATCCCGGGCAGATCCACGAGCGAAAACACCAGGGACCGTTGAAGGTCGGCCTTCAGGACTTCCTCAAGGCGCCCCCCGAGCCATTCCGGCCCGCCGCCGCTCTGAAAGCCGAAGACCCCGATGGGAATCTTTTGAAAGTCCGGCCGGGTCGCTTCCAGAAAAACATCGGTCGCGCGCGAATCCAGAATCCCGAGCAGTCCGGCTCCGACCGCGACACAGAGCGTAATCATAAGCCCGATGATCAAACGATTCATCCTGCAGCCTCGCCTACGGCAAAAGTAAAATGCGCATCGAAATAGGAATCCGTTAAATCAGGAGGAAAGGGCGGCAACGGAATCGCGCTTTGCACGGCGCGTTGCGCGGCCATATCGTAGTAGTCATTGCCGGAAGACTGCTCGATGATCACGCTTCCGACCCGACCATCCCGCTCCAATCGAAACCGCACCGTCACCGTCAACGCCTTGCCCGAGATATCGACTGGCGGCGCGGTCCAGAAGCCGCTGATCCGTGCCTGAACCCGAGCCAAATACGGGTTCGATCCGGACATGCCCGGTACCCGCAGCATGGGGGTAGGCTTCGTGCGAGGAATACTGGCCGCGACCGGCGGAGCCGTCACAGGAGGCTGCGGCTCATGGAACATCGGCTTCACGTCTCGCACCGGTTCGGACGATTTCACCGGCGGAGGCGGCTGAAGCTTCTTCAAATCCTGGAGCTCGCGGTCGAGATCGCTGGTCATTTCCTCCGACAGCGATGTGCGTTTCGCTGGCGCGGCATTCGGCTTGGGAGGCTCTTGCGGGACCGCAACCTGGGGAGCGGCCATATCGGGCACATTCAGTTTTTTCAGCATCGCATCAAGATCGGATCGCTCCGGCGCCCCCAGCTTGGGCTGTGCGGACTTCTTGACCTCTGCCGGCTTCATCGGCGCAATGTCACCGTATTTCGGAGCATTCAGCGGCAGTTCCACGTCCTTCATCACGTCCCGAAGCACGTCCGCCTGATTGGTGACGGGAGCAGAAGCAGACGATTTTGCCGCCTGCGGGATCGGTTGCGGGGCCGCCAACACAGGCGCCTGCAATGTAGGCGCAGGCACCGTAGCCGGAGCGGGAGGTGCGGGTTTGGCGACCGTAGCCTCCCGAACCGGCGATGGAGTCGGAGCTGGCGTCGGAGTCTGCACCGGTTTGGGAGGCACGGGAATCGGAGCCGCTTGCACCGGTTTGGGTGCGGGCTTCGGCACCGCCTTCTCGACCTTAGGCTCGGGCTTGGCCTCCATAGGCGGCAGAGTCACGAGGGAGACTTCGACGGCCGACAAGGGGCGTTCTGTTTTCTTAAAAAACTTGGCACCCATAATCACGGACAGGAGACAGAGATGCAGGAGCAGGGACACCACCACCGTCTTGCGCAGACGGTCACCTCCGGCCTCACCCATATCTCCGATTAGGGACAGCACGGTATGTCTTGGCAGGGCTTGGAACGTCATGACTTGCGATACGACCGTGTGGCGCGCGAGTCGCGGCGCCGCTACTTCTTGCGTGGCTGCGCGGGAGTCGCGACCGACTCGCTCACGCGCTCGGCACCCGTGGGCTCCGTCACCATCCCAAGCTTTTCAATGCCGGCTTTTTTGACACTATCCATCACCTGCACGACGATACCGTAGGGCACATCCCGGTCGGCGCGAAGATACAGCGATACATCCGGGCTTTGATCTTTCAGTGCCCGCAGCTTTCGCTCCAGCTGCACCACACTCACCGCATCCTTATCCAAATACAATCGCTGGTCGCGCTCAATGGACAAAACCGCTCTCGCTTCGGGCTTAATCGTATTGCTGGCAGATTTGGGCAGATTGATATCCATGCCGCGATACAACATGGGGGCGGTCACCATGAAAATGACGAGCAGCACCAGCACCACGTCTACCAACGGGATCACGTTGATCTCTGCCATGAAGCGGCGGTGGCGGGTTTCCGACGTCATGACTGAACCCCGACTGGCGTCTGCTTCAAGCGCGTCTGCAACGAACGCATGGCCTCCACGGTAAACGACTCAATCCGGAACACCGTCTTGCGAATACGCGTGAGGTAATAATTGTAGAAAATAACCGCAGGAATGGCGGTGAACAAGCCTGCCGCCGTCGCCACCAATGCCTCCGACACGCCCGGCGCCACGGCCGCGATGCTGGCGGTTCCCTGCATGCCGATCTCGCGGAATGAATCGATGATGCCAAGCACCGTTCCCAGCAAGCCGATGAACGGCGTGATGTTCCCCGTGGTCGCCAGTACCGGCAGGTAGGATTCCAAATGCGACACCTGGTTCTGCACCAGGTAGGAGACGGTCTTATCCATGTATTGGTGATCGAAGGCGGATGCCGACTCTTTCGATCCGCCCGCTCCATGAGGCGAACTCACCAAGCCGTCACCCGACACCGTGACGACACGATCCATTATGCCTTGGAACACGCGCGCGCTCGGACTGCCTTCCGCCCGCTTCGACTGCCGATACAATTCGTCGAGGTCGCGGATCTTCGTGAACGCATTAAAAAACCGTTGATCTTCCCGATCAGCCGCCTTGAAGGTCCGCCATTTGTACAAAATCACGCCCCAGGAAAGAATGGACGCGATAAAGAGGAGCAAGAGCACGATTTTCGACACCGCTCCGAGCGAGCCCACCAACCCCATTACGCCTGACTGGAACATGAGCCTAGACCTTTCCCTTCACATGGCGTCGCATGAAAACGGTAGCATGGATTGTACCAAAAGCTGGGGGAATGGCGGGGCCGACGGGA